>OKWR01000017.1_pt1 | contig 240610 bp, 195 predicted proteins | sample 1607101 | NCBI WGS metagenome assembly OKWR01 (sample SAMN04414076, study PRJEB24778) | human gut metagenome | material: faecal | host: Homo sapiens
AATGCGTACTGAAAGGCTTATTCTTTTCGGTACGCATTTTTTTTGCGTACTGGAAAAGGTATGTTTTCTACACACATGGGCATTCGGCAAATTCCTTTGTCACCCCTAAATTCCTACCTAATTTTGCATCATCAAAAGGGAACAAACGAGTGAGTGCGCATTACCTTGGGTAGTTACCAATTGATATTAATGTTTAATCTCTAATGTCTATAAATATGGCAAAAGAAGTAAAGGCTGCGACCTCAACCGTAACAGAGTTAGTTAACGCTACAGAAGTAGCAAGTATTGAACAATCAAATACCAATAATATGGAAAAGAAAGAAATATCTGAGAATGGAAACGCTGCAAATGCAGCAAGTAATGAACTTAAATCATGGGGAAAAGACATGGGAATTAAACCTACCACTGTTAAAGCTCGTATTAATGGTGAAGTGCAAACGATTATCGTAGCCCATACAGAATACGGAATGAGGCATGACAAGAAAATGGATAAGACGCAGAAAACGGCAAACAAGGAAAAACTCCTTACTCCAAGATACCACTTCTGTAAACCGGAGATATTTTGGAAAGAGGGCTACAACCTCTTTGACAACAATGGGGAACTGATAGAGCAAGGTACGACAAATGTCCTTACTCACTGTGAGACCCCCGAAACTTCGGAAAGAATCTATATTGATGATTTTTTGGAAGATGTGGAGATACACGATTTTGAATCCGTTGCCGACTATGCACAGCATATAGGTGAGACAGTCTTAATCAGCCGTATGCCGTCTAAGGTAGAAGAAATGGGCATCGCAGCATTGGCTACCGGAGATGAAGCCGTAAAAGAAGCATACGAGTTTGCAATAGAAAATGGCATAACATACACACAATCGTTAGGCTTCATGGCTGGAGAAATGAAAGCTGCTACATTGAAATTAATGATGCGTGGCGTCAAAGCCAAACCTACATTGGCACTTGGACGTACAAAAGAACAAGCCCAAATGCTCTACGATGAATCATGCAAAAGCTTAGGTGAAGGAGAATCTAAAAAACGTTATGTTCCCCGTGCACTTAACATCATTCTAAAGAAAGAAAAATTTAGCTTTGATATGGTGATTGAAGCATTGAGAACTATTCCGTCAAGTGAGGTGACAATGGCAAAACTCGCAGATTGCGGAGAGAAAGAGGCTTGTATTGCAGGAGCACTCATAAGTTGGATTCTCACGTTACAACATCAAAAAGAGACAAAAACCGCTGCATAGCAAGCTGAAACGGAAGCCTACATGAGAGGTGGGCTTCTGTTGAATCAAATTCAATGGCGGTAGATTTTTCAAGTCCGGGCATATAAAGTGAAAATTTTCTGAAAGCCTACCGCCCTGAATAATTCAGTAATAAGATATAATATTGTAAATAAAAAGATTATGAAAATAATTAAAACTATATTGCATAAAGGCGAGTGGTTGCTTGACGCATTAAAACGTGTGAGCTGCAACATGATACCCACCAATACCATTCTGAACAAGACTTTAACGGGACTTGGAGCTACCCACAGCGAGATACATTCAAAACGCAACTCTATAATCATAGAACCGAATGTACCCGTGATACTTGGCAAGCTGAATGAGAACGAGAATTTGGAAGCGGTCTATGAAAAGTGTACTCCTTACAAGATTGAGAAGTACCTCAAAATGGATATTCCATACAAGAAGATTATAACAACTCCCGAAAGTTTCCCGAAGATAAGAAAGGCTGCACGGAAGCTGAACATCAATATCTATAAGGAATATTTCTGCTTGTTTGACGAGTGCGAGAAACTGACACAAGACGTGGACTATCGGAGAAAAATCTCACAGCCGATATACGATTTCTTCCAATTTGAGCAAAAAGCATTTGTTTCCGCTACACCTTTGGAGATGTCGCATCCCGAATTTGAACGACAAGATTTCCAACTGATACGGATTGTGCCGGACTACGACTACAAAAAAGATTTGGAGTTAATTGTCACCAACAGCTATTACAAGCGGTTACGGATTGTCTTGGATAACCTAAAGGACAGCAAGCATATCTGCATATTCTTCAATGTGACGGATGGAATAGCTGATTTGATTGGCAACTTGGGTGTTACGGACTATAAAGTGTTCTGCTCCCAACAGAGTGTGAATAAGTTGAAGAAAAGAGGATTGGTAAATGCGTACTCACAGATTGACTACCCTTTGGCTAAGTACAACTTTTTCACTTGCCGTTTCTATTCCGCTTTGGATATTCGCATAGGCAGATATAAACCGGACATACTTATGCTGACAGACTTGCGTATCGCACAATGGACTATGATAGACCCGTTCACGGAAGCTATTCAGATACAAGGTCGATTCCGCAGAAAAGGGAATGATGATGTCACCTATAACTCACTTACCCACATCACAACGGTAAATCCGAATATCCATATCCGTAGCAATGAGGAAATAAGGAACAGAGTAGAGCAGTTCATTACCAATTACAACCTGTTGAAAGGACAGCAGGAAACGGATGAATTTAAAAAAGGTGCTATACTTGAAGATATGGAAAACATGAAATATCAAGACTTGATAGACGAAAGAGGCGAGATTAATCCATTCTCCATAGACAACCTTTATAATGAGGAACGAGTAAGGAGCTATTATCAATCCGCAGATAAATTGTACCAAGCATACCTTGGCACGGGCTTCTTCAACGTCACCTACAACAATGTGACTGAATGCGTGGGAGACGATGATATAGAAAAGCTGAACAACACCAAAATTGCCACCGAACAAAGAAAGCAGTTGCTACACCTGATTGTGCGGTTGGAAGAATGGTCAAAAAACGGCAGGATTACTTTGGAGGAAAAAGAGATGCTTTTGAACCAACTAAGACAACAGCCGGAATGTGATTACATTCTAACTGCCTACAACAAGATAGGCAAGGACACGATAGTAAGTGCCAACTATAAGAAGTCGCTCATTGATAAAAAAGTCAAAGAGTACGACAAGGCACAAGCCCAAAAGCTAAGATTCTCTCCTAAAGTCCTTAACGAGATAAAAGCAGAGTTCCCGTTAGGGATATACCTGCCAAAAGAAGAAATTAAGCAAAGATTGGAGATTATATATCGTGAGAATGGCATAAAATTCAAAGTGACACAGCAAACAATAGAAGATTACTATGATTGCAGTCCCTCCCATTCAAAAGAAAAACCATCGTTCAGACTTAATTTCTTTAAGTTTTAAGCGGTATATTTTTCAGATGTGGGTATATATGACTGATTTTTCTAGAAATGACACTACCTGTTAATTAATGACTTAATTGATTCTTCCTATTTAATAATGCTCATGCCCTTTGAGGGCATGGGTTTTATTTCTTAATAGGCAGTCTATTTATGGTAGTCGCCCACAACCCTACATTTTCCTTGATACCAAATTTCTGAAAATTTCCACTTCGATTAGAGTTATATAGCCTATACTTTATAATATGCCACATACAGCCAATGACATTAAAAAGACTTATCTAATTAAAGAATCACCTTATATGCAGTTTGGTTAAAAGTCAAGAGAACAGGTATATAAGGTACTTAATACGGAAATCCCCCTCCCCATTCAACCTGTGACCTAAAATATATAAGAGTGTCTGCCTTGCGTGTCCACAACCTCCAATAGTCCCCCTCCATACATTGATATAAAAAGAATTATTAATCATTTAAACTTTTATCATTATGACAAATTTAGTTATCATGCCTGCAAAGGCAAAAAAGGGAATGGGATGGAGTGATTTTGCAGAAGAGGCCACCATCATTGAAGAAACCGTAAAGCCTGAAAGGGCTAACCACTTTATTGAGGCCAACACCATGGAAATTGACCTGCAACACCTCAAAAGTGACTGCATTGTCCCCGTGTTCAGCAAGGACAATGAACTGACCATCTCACACAACGCATTCATTGAAACGGTGTGGGAGGCGGCAAACTCTTTCTTTACAGGGGAAAGAATTGAAAACCCTGAAATCAGGGTAAGCCACATCGTCAAGGGGAGGATTCCTGAAGCCATCCACAAGCCTGCAAACCAACTTTTAGAGAGTGACAAGACGCAGTACTTTGAAAGGATGATGTTCTGCATTGAAGTCCCCACCATCCATGAAACGGTGGAGGGGAACAAGCTCACACTTTCAATAGGCGGGGTGCGTGCTTACAACCACATGAACCTTTACAGCAAGAAAACCGTGGAGAAATTCAAGGTCTTCATTGGATTTAAAAACATGGTTTGCTGTAATCTATGTGTCTCAACGGACGGCTATCTAAGTTGCTTGGAGGTTTCAAACACGGGGGACTTGTTCCGCTCCGTCTTGGAAATGTTCCATGCCTACAATCCTGCAAAGCACATCCATTTGATGCAGACCTTTGGAAACAGCCATTTAAGTGAGCACCAATTTGCACAAGCCATTGGAAAGATGAGACTTTACCAGTGCCTGCCACAAGGTTACCAGAAAAGCGTCCCAAGGCTGCTTATTACCGACACGCAGATTAACAGCGTGGCAAAAGCCTACTTTCAGGACGTGAATTTCAGGTGTTCGGACAACGGGCTGTCCATGTGGAAGTTCTACAACCTCCTTACGGGGGCCAACAAAAGCAGTTATATAGATTCTTTCTTGGACAGAGCCTATAACGCCACTGAAATAGCCACGGGCATCAACGCGGCCTTGCACGGGGACGGGCGTTACAGTTGGTTTATTGACTAATTAACGGGAGGACATCTGTTTATTCAGGTGTCCTTTCTTTTTGACCACTTTAAAATACTACAAGATGGAAGATGATGGGAAATTGATATTATGGGGAACGTTGGTCGTTCTCCTACTGATAATAATTGGTGTCATCAATCCTTTTTTGCTGATACTGATTTTATCCATCCTTATTTATATGCAATCATAGCCGCACTTATTTTATTGGAATGTGACAAAGTTTGAAATCTCTGTTATCACTATGCCATTTACAGAAATAGAAAAGTTTGTCACATTCTGATAGTTCCAAGAAAAACGGACTGCAAGCAAATTCCAAAACGAAGTGGAAACTGTCTTTTTAAAAAGGCATGATATGGCTTGTAGTTTATGGTATGTGCGATTTTTGGGAACTGTTTATAAGCTCTGAACAGCCGCGCCTGTACACCATATCCGAAAACCATCTATGGCCTTTATAACTGACAGCAGGTATGAACTTTGGAAAATTATCACCTTATATGACCACTTTAATTTTTTATACCGCCATGAAGTTATGAGGGAAAGAAACTGGTTTCATTGATTGCTTGGTTGGACGGCAAACCTATACACCTTATTATACATAAGAGAGATTCATTTTTCTATCCGTAGAACCTGCGAGTACTTTTTTCGGGAAGAAATCTTCTTATAGACCCCGTTCAAAAAAAGTACCTACTTATTTACTTATTACAGATATGTTTTAGAACATATAATTTCATATTCATCAACTTTTTAGTTTGGCCTTTCAAAACCTTTCGCTAACTTTGCACTCAATTCCAATTACTTAAAGTGTTAGGGGTTGGAAGGACATAGAAAACGAAAGGGCGTTTAGCTATATTATCCCTCATTGGAATCTGGACAATTCTTGACTGTGGATAATGGGCAAATGAACGTCCACGTCTGTGATATTTATATCCTTTAGACAAGGAGTATTATATCATTGGGCGTGGACTTTGCTTATTATACAGTCAAGGCAGTCCAGAACTCTTAACGTACAAGATTTACGATAAAGAGAGCCTCAATGAGATAATAAGCCAAAGTTCCCACGCCTTAAATTTTTAACCGCTTTCATCTGGGAATTGGGAGGCACAACAAAAATCAACATGGATGAAGGCTTTTATATCCAGTCTATAGACATTAAATTAGATGAGACTGTCAGGTCATTAACTAAAATTGCGGCAATGTACCTTTCAGGTAGCATTGCAAACGGGATTGTTTTGGCACAAAACGAAAATCCAAACATCAAAATATACAAAAACAAGATTGAATTTGGAAAATGCTATAATCCTGAATTTCTCGGTTTTTCAGGTAATATAATGACAAATTATTTTATGGAATTTGGGAATCTTGTTTATTACTATGATGATTCTTTCAAATGTTCCATTTGGAACAAACAACTTGACTACAAGGGTTTCTTTGCGCCAACAGAGCCTGACAACGAGTATATCTTCAATATGATTTATCCAAAATTAGCTTAACATGATGACTATTAAAAAAACTCAAGGTGTACAAACTTCCAACCATTTAACTTGTACTTGGATTCAAGAAGTAATTCTTGATTTTAAACAAACGGTAAAATGTCCTATTGGAAAAGTGGTTATAGATGCAGAAAAAATAACGTTCTATAAATTCGGATTGGTCATGGGAGTTGCAAGACACTCAACTGCTGGATTAGTATATTCCAACGGACATTTAAACTATGAAGGCAAAGAGCTACCTGTAATGAAGGATGAAGCACTATGTATAGAGTTATTCAAACTATTTAATTTGCGTAATCCATTTGGGTATTGATATGTTATCGGCCTATTTATTTAAATAAATTCAATATTTTAGGAAATTTAGAAGCAGAAATTAATTGAATATATGAAACTTAACGACAATATTGCTACAGATTTTGGAAGCCTTGTGACTTTGGCATTTATGACTTTTGCCGATAGTGAAGACAATTCTGTAAATTTTGATTTTATGGAAATGGAGTTATTCAATATTATTTCCGAAATCAAAAGTGGCAAACCTTATGAAACGGATTACTTTTCTCAAAAAATGATGGTTATATATTTACAATCATTTACTACAGGAGTAGTTGCTTACCAAAGTTCTCAAATCCCCCTACAATCTATTATCAAGAAATTAGCACAAGAAGTAGTAGATAAAGCAACCCATGCCGAACGCGAATATTGCAGAACGATATTTAATGATTTTATACAGAAGCTATCCATCGGCTTTAATAAGCCTAATTTAGTATCAATGTTTAGTAGCTGTGCAATTAGCTTGGATTTAAGAGGAAAAAGCAAAAGCTGCTGAGCTATTAATTACTGCTTTTACTGAAACAGCAAAAATACAATTTCCTCAAAACTACCTAAAGCAAGCTATCCAAGTTTTGACAGCAGATACAAATACCTTACCGGACAGTGATACTTTTTCTATTAATGATATTTACAAATTAGGAATAGAAGTGCAAAGAAAAATAGTTCATTATAAATATAGCATGAAAAAGACTATCATCCTTTTAATCAGCATAACTACATTCATAACTTGCAGTCCCACCAAACCAAAAGCAGGACAAGTTTCCACCATAGACAGCACTTTGCAGGTAAGAGTTGATTCTATCCTGCAAAACAAGCTATCCGAACTTGATGCGACAGCAGGGCAAGTTATTGTAATGGAAGTACAGACGGGAGAAATCAAAGCTTCCGTGGGTACTGATTCCATGCCGCAAGAATCGGGATTGGTACGTACCGTTTCACTTCTCGCCGCATTGGAAACAGGCAAGGTAAAATTGTCTGATACCATAAATGTTGGCAATGGTATTTTAGCCATTGGCAGAGATACATTGTATGACCATAATTGGCATAGAGGTAGATATGGAAAAATCACCGTGGAACAAGGATTCGGGCTTGAATCCAACATCGCCAATTACAAAATAGTGAGAAAGGCATTTAAGAATGAACAAACCCTTGCGGAATCACTTGCAAAATACGGTTATCAGGTGAAAGACACAAGTTTGGTTTATAACTCTTTAGGCTATGGCATACCCACCACTCCGTTGCAAAACTTGACTTTCTTTAATGCAGCAAGTAAGACAACCATTAAGCAAGTATTGGAATACGCTGTTTCTGATGGATTAGCCAAGCTTGCCCAGTCCGATAAGGTCAGAGTAGCAGGAGCAACGGGGACTATTCGACTTCCAAACGGTGAATATGGCGTAGAATTTTGCGGTTACTTCCCTGCCGATAATCCGAAATACAGTATCATTGTTTCCATTAACAAGAAGGGATTACCTGCAAGTGGTGGACTGATGGCAGGTGAGGTGTTCAGGCAGATTGTTGATTATATGGCAACGGAATAATTGCTACCTTTAATTACAAAAAGCAATGAATGAACAGTTTAAATATAAACATCTACCCACTATTAGCAACTTACCATTAAGGCAAAAAATGGTGGTTCTCACTCGTGCAGGAATAAGTGCAGAAAGTGGATTGGCTACATTCAGAGATAATAATGACTCATGGAAACGACCACGATGCTAAAGGTAATCCCATCAAATAGAAATTCCGTTCATATAACTCTATGGATGAATATGCAGTTGATAAATTACAGTTCTTGAAGCACTTATATGACTTTGACGAAAATGATGATATTAATACATTCACCGCCAAACTTACTGGTAAGAACAAAGGCAAGAGAAGATATGCAGAAGCCACTGATTATGCTGATAGGGTTGCTGCGGTATTTAAGAGTTTCAAGAACGGAGGAGTTATCAAGGCATAGGCAGGAACTATAGTAGCTGATAATACTAGAGTTGTTAAACCTACTATATAGGAGAAGATTTAGAGAACTTATCCTGAGCAGCCTTAGTTTGTCTAGGATAATAGAAGTGATTGGTAGAGGTAGTAGTCTTAGAAAAGAGCAAAGACTGACTATAATCAATACATGGAAGATAAAAATACAGAAAAAGGCTTGCGTAATTTAAATGGATTTCTTAACTTTACAGATTATGCTACAATGGGATTAGGTGCCGGTAGTTTACTGTTTAAAGGAGCAAAATGGGCAGGAAAGAGGGCTGTTGGTTAGGTTTCAAGGAACGCTGCAAAAGACCAATTACAGAAAGTTAAAATAGGAGATTTATTATCTTCTGGGAAATCTTTACCTAACAGAAATTTGGAGCTTCCGCAATATGCGGTTCCAAATTCTCCTATGAACCCTATTGATTTACATAGTGATAGATTAATAAAAGGTGGATTTGACCGCATTCCTGGAATGGTAGGTAATAAAAAGTTTCATCAAACAGGAGCATTCTTTTGGCCTTATAAAGCCAAATCACAGTTCTATAATATAAATTATTATGATAGAATGCCATAGGAAACAGTAGACAAGATAGTAGAAGATTTTGCAACCGCTGTTCGAAATGTAGATGTGCCAGTTAAAGAATGGTATTAGTTCGCTACGGAGCAAGCTACTAAACATGGAGCATTTGCTACTGCTGGAACTGGTAACGTTTATATTGGTAAAGATGGACTAAGAAAGATTATTGATGATTATGGAGTTCGGAATATAGATAGGACAATTAGTCATGAAATAGACCATGCTCTTCATATTCCAGCAGAATCTTCACAAGGATTTAATTTAGAATACTTACGAAAATCTACTCCATCTCAACCTAACTATTTTATAGGGAACAATAATAGTGAGTTAGCAGCAAGAGGAACTTAGATTAAAGATTACTTTGGACTAAATTCTCCTGATTAGGAGATTACAGAAGATATGCTGAGATATGCAGCATAGAATTATGTACGAGATACTGGAATGAATAACAATATGATAGATTTTTTCAATTCTATAACAGATTGGAAAGAAGCTGCCAAATGGCTATCTAAATATGCTACTATGGCAGGAGTACCTATAACTGTAAATAAAACAAATAAATAATTATGATTACAGCAGAACACAGTGCAACTGGCATAAATGCAATATTGGATAAGTACAACTTATCAAAAGAAGAATTTTGGAAAGACCCCGAAAAATTTCTTGATAATATTGAAAATAAAGTTGTGCGAATTATGATAGAAGCAGCTATGCAATTATGTTAACAAATTTAAACTTTGAAAGTCGCCTCTAAGTGAGTAATATTGAGATAGAAAATAAGTTGTGTCTTTGAAAAAGAAGTCTCCACTACTGACAATAGCAGAGACTTCATGATGACTGATTACCTACCAGGTAAACTTCTACAATGTTCTCTTACAAATTCCCACTTGCCAAAGCGGAAACGCACGTAAGCACGAACATGAACAGGCTTGTCACAGCAGCACTGGACTGTTTGTCTGTTTTGAGACAGAGCTTCATTCTAACAGTTCTAAAAAGAATGGAGATGTCTATTGATTGGCTGTACCATATCTTTAACCTTTAGTTTACCCTCTGATTTTGTTTAGTTCACAGAGATACTGAAAGGGATTACAAAGATACGACTTATTTTCTTATTTATAATATAATAATATAGGTAGAAATCAAATGCAATACTTAGGATTCCTGCTGCAATGCTTAACTAAGGAACTACCATTCCTGTAGTTGTGAGCAAAATACTTATAGCTAATGCCTATGAGCTATTTAACATATTACCTCCTTTCCGAATTAGACAAGCAACATTACTATGTAGGTTGTTACAGCTACCTTATTACAAAGATAAGAATTAATCGGAGAAGAGGTAATATTAGATTTAAAGATGCAAAATAATACTATGATTACCAACTTTTAAAAGGAATTATTTTTAAAACTATTGGATTTCCTTTAGGAGTTGGTTTAACATAGAAAGGATATGAATAAAAACGCTGTAAGTTTTATGAAAGAGAGAGGAGATTGGGAAGCATTGTTCTCATATCTTTATTCTCGTTCTGAATACGATTTAATTATTGAATTGTATACAGAATTAAAAAATAGAAACGAAGACATAAGCTCTTCTATGGAGATGTATGCTTACGATGCTTATGATTATAAAAGTAATCCAGAATCAAGATATAGACCAGAAGAATTTTGACTAACAATAATGAAACCGATATTTTGTAAGAAAACGCTTAGATACCCAAACAGAGGATAGGTTGAAAATGAAACTTATGCAGGACAAGTAACATTCTATTATCTATTTGGATGTCTTATTTATAGATATTCCGATTTTGTTTACAGACTACCTAAAGAGTAGGATGAAAAAATTGAAGAATATTTTCGGGAACTAATTGATTTATAATACGAGTACTACCTTTAACAGTGTAAACAGTGTACTCATATCCACTGTAAATATTATAATCTATTTTAGAGATTACAAATGGGATATTAGGGTGAGACATTAGACAAACTATATCCCGTACTTTAAATTTCGGCTCTTGCTTCATGTTTATATATTTACTGCAAATATAGAACATATTTCGAAATTATCAAAAAAAGATATGATTTAACATAATTAAACCTTACATTTCGTTTATCTATTAGTATTATTGAATAGTTAGCAGGAGGGTAATTTATCGCTTAAATAGCTTGTGCAGCTACGGCTTTACCAAGAAGTCGTACAGTGCACAAGCCAGCACATTCAAAATTAGGGCTTGTAATGTAAACATCATATTTTCTCCTGCTAACTATTCTTGTACAATTTAAATATCATAAAGGCAATACATAATAATGAATGAATATACATTGAAAAGCCCATTTGAAGTATGGTGGACAACAGCAGAGGAATTTACAGAAAATATTCCAGCTATATCCACTATTGGATATTTAGTAGATATAAATGATAAAGAGATAACATTAGCGCGGAATATTAATGACGGAATATTATAGGACTTTATTCATATCCCTATGAATAAGGTTACTTAGTACGGCAATCTGTAATATCCATCACTAAACAATGATAAAACCGATATTTTACAAAAAACAGCTACTTATTCCAGGAATAGTAGGAGGGATATTTATCAAAACATATAGAAAAAAATGAAACAAGTTAAAGTTAATGTGGGGAATAAATCATATATTTGCGATTTATTAGAATCAGAAGAGGATAGAAGAAAAGGTCTAATGGGAGTAGAAAATCTTCCTTAATAATCAGCAGCACCATAAAACAAAAAGCCAACCTACCCAATTACGGATAAGTTGGCTTTTTTCAGTTCTAAACAAACATCTTATTAACTACAAAACTATGTGTTACACAAGCATATTTATAGATGCAAAGAATACAAAACAATAAGAGTAGATTTTTCAGCAGGTAGATTTGTGAGAAGAAATAGCCTTATATACCCATTACAGATTTCTATACCATTATTATATTATGCAATGGCAATACAATATATGAATACTTTTTTAGTGGAGGGAAAGCTACACTGTACTATTATATATTATATCAGTAGATAGATAAAAAACTGATAGTCAAAAGCAAAACTATAAGAAAGATTCATTGCATAATAGTATTATATTGACTAACTTTGTGGTGCAGTTCAATGCTGCAAAGAGATTATTTATTTAATGTTGAATTTATCTTGGATTTCATCGGAGAGTTAAACCATCAGGTAAACCATGATGTAAACCGAAAAAGGGAACAATAAAACCTGAAAGAGACAAGACAACCGTAAGATTCGTTAGCTCAGCCGGTTACCTTTGAAAGCAGAGCCGTAGGCAAGGCTTTTAAAGGTCTTGAGAGCACAACACTTTTAATGTTGGGGTCTTGGGTTCGAGCCCCAAACGAATCACTGAAAGAAAGACAGTTTTCATTTTTCAGAAAACTGTCTTTTTGTTTATAGATACTACATTTAGCCTTTTTATGTAGACGCCAATTATAAATCTATTAAAATCGGATTCACCTGCTATTTCTTGCGGGCTGCCACTGCCAAAATGACACCTAAAGCCACTCCCAACAAAGCCGCGAAAAGCACGCGTACCTCTCCCGGCAAGAGGAAAGTTACCGTATGTGCAGGAAACCAGAACAAGGGTATCGTCTTCTTGAACACGAACTCCCATTGTACACGCCAATTCAATCCCTGCATAATCTCGCCCATAGGTATGGGACTGAACAGGCCACGCAGGGTACCACCGGTCATCAGGATATGCGTGTCGGTGATTTTGTGGAACGTCATGAACACGGGCGCAAAAATACTGTTCATGGTAACGGAGATGGCAAAAGCCAGTAACACTTTGCCCCAACTCAGTGCACCTTCCATAATGGCAGCGGGATTATCCACACCCAAATAGGCGGCAAAAGCAGGCACTCCGGTAGAAAACACCACGAAAGCCATGCTGATGCCCATACCTAAAAAGCCCCATACCACAGCACGGGGCAAGACGCCGAACCCCTTACGAAAGTAATGCCCCGAACTGATACGTAGACCCAACAGCTCACCCATAGTGGACAGTATGGAGAATTTGACAAAGCTCATCACCATACCATGCGCAGCATTAAACGACTGATACCCTTCATAAAGCGTGCGGGACAAGAAAAAAGGTACAAAGAATGCGGCCACCACCAAAGCAAAATATAAATCAGCGCGTTTCATGATATTCTAATTTTGTATTAATAAATTCTCCGGAATCGTATCTTTCTACGATTCCGGCATTCCTCTTAAAACTATTTCAACTCCACCAACTCATATTGCTGACTGCCCAACCCGATTTGCTCGGCATAGTCCAACGTATGCATGCCGTGCCGGGAGTCGATGCGTTCAATCAGGTGTATCTTTCCATGGTCTTCCGAAGCACGTACCTGGTCCACACAAGCCCGGTCGAGCGCCACGGGGTCGAGCGAAGCCAGGATTCCGATGTCCCCCATCTTCGGATCTTCGGGCGTGGCCACGCAATCGCAATCCACCGAAAGTTTATTGGCCACGCTGATATACAAGATACGGTCGCCGCAATGGTCGGCCACAGCTTTGGCCGCTTCGGCCATCGACTCTAAGAAATCGTCCTGCGGAGGCAATTTGCCCCACACTTCTTTCACGCTCTTCGTTTTTCCGGCGGAATGAATGTAAGCCTTCCCCGAAGAAGAAGCGATACCGATGGAGATATTCTTGATAGCCCCACCGAAACCGCCCATCGGGTGACCTTTGAAATGGGACAACACTACGGTAAAGTCATATTCCGGATACGCCTTTCCCACAAAATCTTCTTTCAAATGCTTTCCCCCTTTCACGGGCAACGAAACTTCTCCGTCCGCATCCATGATGACTACCGGGGCTATGGCCGTAAAGCCGTGGTCTTTGGCCGCTTTCAGATGCTTTTCCGTATCGGAACGTCCGCCGCCGTAGGCCGTATTGCACTCCACGATAGTGCCGTCCACCTTCTGCACCAACCCTTTTATCAATGCCGGATCGAGGTAATTGTTATTTCCGGGTTCGCCGGTGGAAAGCTTCACCGCCACTTTTCCGGTAGCCTTCCGCCCGAGCGCTTCATACACTTTCATCAGGTTCTCCGGACTGATTTCTTTTATCATATACACTTTGGCCGGTACTTTTTCCGACCGTGTCTCACAAGCAGTTCCCTGTCCCTTCACACTGGAAGCCCACAGGGAAAGACCTGCCCACGCGCAAACCGCGAATAAAAACAAACGTTTCATGACCCTATATTTAAAAAAACTCATTTTACACTCCATTCCACCACTTCTCCAATCATCGGACACAAGACTTCCAGCGAGCTGTCCTCGACCAGTCTGCGTGCGTTCTCCAACGGTTCGTCCCAACGATGTCGTGCCAACGCGTATTTGGAATGGTGCACCGTGAGCACCCGTCGGGCACCCAAAGCTTCGGCTTCCGCATGCTGGTATTTGGGCAACGTGTGGATATAACGCCAGTCTACGTTGTACTGCCCGTTCTCCAACACGGCCAGATCTATCCTCGGAAAACGTTTCCCGATGTCGGCATAATGCGCTCCGTAGCCGCCGTCCCCACCGATGTACACCTTACGCCCCGACGCTTCTACCAGAAAAGACGCCCACAGGGTACGGTTCGACCGCAAACCACGGCCGGAGAAATGACGGGCAGGCAAGCAATGTACCGTCACACCGCCGCCCAACGTAGCCGTCTCGTTCCAATCCAACTCCACCAACCGTTCCGGTTCGTAGCCCCAGTACTCGAAATGTTCGCCCACACCCAAAGGACACACCACCTTACGGACACGCCCCTTCAGGCGCGTCACCGTCCCGTAATCCAAATGGTCCCAATGGTCATGCGTAATCACCAGGCAATCTATATCCGGCATATCTTCCGGACGATAGATATCCGTCCCCGGAAAAGGCTTATTCAGGAAAGATACCGGAGCGGCACCGCAAAACACGGGGTCTACCAAAATACGCTTGCCGCCCAGTTGAAACAAATAGGAAGAATGCCCGAACCATACCAAAAGCTCCCTATCCGGGTCGAGTGCACGCAAATCCGTCTTCACCGACGGAACCGGATGTTCCGGACGCAATCCTTCCGGCGACTTTTTGAAAACGAAATCCAGCATGGCCCCCCATTTCCCCTTTTCCGAAGTCATCAGGACGGTAGGTTCCATGTTACGGAACTCCCCGTCCCTGAAATTCGGCGACCGCTTGATACGTTCCAACCGTTCGCCACGCGGCAAACGCCCGAACGACGGCGTCTGAAGGAAAAGGACCACAGCCACAATCGCCACGGCAATGACACACAATATGACGAGCAATATCTTTATCATTTTCTTCCGATACATGTCTTTTTTAAACTTTATCTCCTAATGTCCCGGCAAAGATAAGCGTTCGCCCGGAAATATCCTATACCTTTTTTACTTGATTTACAACCGGAATTACTTCCCGGCCTTCCGAATGCGGATTCCGGTCCTCATCCTTTCATCATCCTGACATACAGCCACCCCGGTATATGACGATACACCCAAGCAGCCAGCCTCCAGCGTCGGGTGACATATACGACCTTACGCCGCCGGTCGATACCTCGTGCGATTTGCCGACAAGCCTTGTCCACCGGAGCGACCCAAAACAGCCCCTCCCCCTTGGCCATGGCCGTATCTACAAAACCGGGACGGATGTCTGTCACCTCTATCGGCAGCCGCCGCACGGCCACACGCTGACGCAACCCTTCCAAATAATTCATCTGGAAAGATTTTGTGGCATTATAGGCCGGTGCCGCCCCGCTGCCGCGCAGGCCACCCACCGAGGTGACAGTTGCCAGATGCCCCTGTCCCCGGTTTTCAAAATACCGTATGGCCCAGTCCGCCACGCAAGTCCACCCCGTCACGTTCGTATCCAACGTGCAACGCTCTACGGCATAATCCAGCTCCGGATTCAAGTCTCCCGTCCCGGAAGAAAGCACCAGAATATCCACTCCTCCCAAGCGGGACGCCAAACGCTCCAATGCCACCGGAAGCGCCTCTGTGTCCGTCACATCACACACCTCTGCTTCAAACACATCCGGACGCGACGCACACAAGTCTTTCAAACGGCCCGACCGACGCCCCATCACTCCGATTTTCACCTCTCCGCGTTCCGCATACAAACGAGCCAATCCCTCACCGATACCGGACGTGGCTCCCACAATCAAAATTCTCTTCATTGTCGTTTACGTTTTATTTCCACTTTCGATTTTCGGGCAAAGTTAAAAGGGAGCCACCGGATTTTCCTTGAAGTATTTCAAGAAATTCCGGACTTCAACAATTTTTTCCGGATGGCACTCACCGTTTCGGGCGTCACCCCGATAAACGAAGCGATTTCTTTCAGCGGACGCTGTTCTTTCAGTTCGGGATAACGCCTCATCAAGTCCATATAACGCTCTTCGGGCGTACAACAATAACTGTCCATTAAACGGCGGTAAGTCATGACGAACAGTTGCTCGGCCACGATGCGCCCCAAACGCAGATGTTCAGGAGACATTTCCCAGTAACGCCTCAGCTTTTCGTAAGGCAAGACGTAAAGCGTACTTCTCACGATAGCCTGCACGTCTGCCAACGCCGGACGGCTACAAAGGCACGAGGTGTATTCGGCCACGAAACTGTCGCGGAAGCTATACCCGACGATATGTTCCCCACCTTTCGTGTCCGTCCGCACGAAACGGAACATGCCGTCTTCCACATAGGCCACACGCCCCGACCGTTCGCCTTGCCGCACAAAATAATCCTGCTTTTCCAATATCCGCCGCTCCCCTTGTTCCAAAAAGAACCGTTTCATGGCCGAAAGGTCCAGCTCTTCCATATAATAATCATTTATCGCATCCATATCGCAAAATTAATATTTTCCGCGTATACCCGCACATTTATCCCACCCGACCTATCAATTTGTCAGATTGTCAAACTCCCCCGCACAAGACTGCGCCATTCAGGCACAAAGGAAGGCACGGACGGAAATACGCGATTCTCGCACGGCAGGGAGGAAGCCGGTGTGTCAGCATTTGCTTTTTTAGGCTTACTTTATGACCACCGGGACATTCCGTCCTACGCACAAGTAAAAGGCTCGCGTCAACGAAACAGGGTATTTCCATGACATCATGCTTCCCCTTTTTTGTCCTCCGAAAGCCACTAATCAGTATCCAATAGGGTATCCTGCACACGTTTGTACGTTGCTTTCACCCCGTCTGTACACCGTCATGCGCAGTTTTCCGAAAAGTCCTGCGGAGAAAAAAAGTGTTTTTTCAGCCAAATGAAAAATGAATCGACTGAAATTGATTCTTGATTTTGCTTCAGGAAAGTGAAAAACAAGCCTAAAACCTTAAAAAGCGTGTATAAGTAGGACTGAAATCCTTCCTGAAAGTACTTTTCCATGCGCTCCCGTTCTTCTAAAAATTGCCACTTTACTTTCCTTTCGTCACCCATTTCCCACATTTCCCTTTCATTTATCCAAAAAGCACAAATCCACACGACCGACGGGAAACCGCAGGACATGCCGCATAAGACCAACCTCAACATGCAGGGTAGCCTACTGGAAAGCCCTTATTCTAAAAAGGATTTTTTAACGCGAGCGGATTGCATATATTTCCTCAATACCTTAACTTTGAATATCGACTTTAAAACCTTTTCGCCATGAAAAAGATGATATTGGGATGTTTTTTGTATGGGACGGCCGTAGGATTATATGCACAAGCCCCACAAGGAGACTTCAAAGGCTCAATACAAATAGGGCAAACGACAATGCCTATCGTGTTCCACTTCGGACAGCAGAACGGCCAACCGACAACCACCATGGACAGTCCTGCACAAGGCGTTTTCGGTTTCCCAGTACAATCGTCTGAATGTCTTTCCGACGGAGAATTAACCCTGAAAATCCCACAAATACAGTTCCGCTATGTGGGCAAAGTACGCGGCGACTCCCTGATAGAGGGGACGGTGACGCAAGCCGGGCAGTCCCTTCCGCTGAATTTGGTACGCACGGCCCGGAAAGCCGGTGTATCGTCTGAACCGGAAAGGCCCGGCACCCCAAAACCGCCCTTCCCCTACCGGGAAGAAGAGGTAAGCGTCACAACAAAAGACGGCATAAAATTATCGGGTTCACTGACTTTGCCCGAAGGGGAAGGGCCATTCCCTGCCGTGCTCCTTATTTCCGGCAGCGGGCCGCAAGACCGGAATGAAGAGGCATGGAAGTACAAACCGTTTCTCATGATAGCCGACTGCCTGACCCGGCAAGGCATCGCCGTACTCCGCATGGACGACCGCGGGACCGGCAAGTCCGGAGGCCGCTATGCCGACGCCACCTTGCAACTCGCTGCCACGGATGCGGAATGTGCCTTGGATTATCTTCTCCGACGGAAAGACATCCGACGCGATAAGACCGGACTGGCCGGACACAGCATGGGCGGAACCATCGCTTTCCGTATGGCCGCGCAACGTCCGCAAGACGTGGCTTTCGTACTTTCATTGGCCGGAGCCGCCATTCCGGGAAAAGACCTGATGATGCACCAATGCGAGAAGATCATCCTTTCGCAACTCCCTGCCACCACAAGCGACAGCCTGCGCACCCTGTACGAGGAACTGTACGGCACCATGGCGCTCCCCCTTCCGCTCGACTCCATACGCCACAGGAGCACTCCTCTCATGGTCTCCATTTGGCAGCATCTCGGCATAAACGAAGACACCTACCGGGAAAACCTCACGGATAGCATCCGCCGACGCAAGGCCCGCCAGCTCACCGGACAGGCCATAAGTCCGGAAATAGCCAGCATCACACAATATGACCCGAGCCATGACTTAAGCCGGGTGCAATGCCCTATATGGGCTGCCAATGGGGCAAAAGACCTGCAAGTATTGCCCGAAGAGAACCTGAAAGCCATCGAAACGCTCGCAAAAGGAAGCCCACAAGTCGTCACGCACATTTATCCCGGCCTGAACCACCTGTTCATGGAAGCCCCCACCGGGCATCCCTCGGAATACGGACTTCTAAAAGGGAATTTCAGCCAGGAAGTGCTGCAAGACATGGCGGAATGGATCAGGAAAACCGTAGGTGCACCCCAAACGGTCTTCTGACACATCCCACAACCGTAAAGGCAAAAGCCCTGTTCACTTCACGGTTTGCGTCCGCAAATACCTCTTGAACTGTTCCTCCGAACCATTGAATACGTCGATGTCCACATCACCTTGGATACCGCGGACCCGGCCGTCGGGCGAGAGCTGCCAGTAGAGCAAATGCACGTATGGCTTGTATTCCCCGTAACGGGCCACCCATACAGGATAGGCTTTCAACTCTTCCGGCGCGAACGGCATATAACGATTGACAAAATCCTGGCTCACATATATAATAGGTGTGGTGCCGCTCCGGCGACCTATCTCTTTCAACCATACCAGCATTTCACGGAACAGCACGTCACGGCCTCCCATCGCCGCAATCCGCCTGTCGGACAGCTCCACGTCGAGCATCGGCGGAAGGTCGCCTTTCTGCAAGCGGGACTTCTTCAGGAAATAGTCTGCCTGGCTCATCGCCGGACGGGTGGAAAAGAAGTGATAGGCTCCGACCGGAAATCCATACCGGCGTGCGGCACGCACATCCTGCGTATAATAAGGATTGAACACCGTCAGCCCCTCCGTGGATTTGATGTACACGAAAGAGACCGGATAGTCCACCGCTCCCAACGCATTCCGGTCTGCCGTATGCCCCAGGCGTGTAATGCGCAGGTTCCTCCAGTCTATACCGTACACCCGCCGCTTGTGCACATGCTGGTATTTGGAAATGTCGATGCCGTATATCCGTTCCGAATGGTACAGCATTTGTTCGCCCCGGAACCGTCCCTTCGCCCACACTCCGCACTTGACCACCTCGTGAGGAGCTACTGAAAAGCCGAAGCCGTCACGCCGCCCGTCCTTCCATTTCCCTACATAGTACCCTCCGTCGTTCGCCGTGAACTCTCCCTCGCCATGCTCTTCCATCCGTCGGTTGAAGAGACCTTCATACGTCCCCTCTTTTGCTCGAAGACGTCCGCGCCGCAAAGAATCCCCGCGCCAATATCCGCTGTACGTGCGCCCCAAGGAGTCGGTATACTCCCCGTATCCTTTCCGGATGCCCGCATGCCAACTGCCACGGTACACCCCGCCATCGGGATAACGCATCACCCCCTCACCTTCCGGGAAGCTACCGGCCAACTGTCCGTAGAACAGCGTATCCCGACGCGTATAAGTACCGTAGACCGGGCATGTTTCCGACACGTCTTTTTCTCCGGTAAAGTCAAAACGGAACCCTGTGCGCCAACCGGAAACCCAGGCTTTCAAATCTTCCCATACGCACTCCGGCCAAGACGCATGGGACAAACTCAAGGCATACAACCCGGCAGCCGGATAAAAACGGCCACCGACCCACATACCGTTCAGATTCCTCCAAGGCCCGAACACAGGAGCACCCTCAGCCCCTTGAATTAAAGGAATTTCCGGACAACCGTCTTTCATCCGGATGCTCACCGGCGAAGCTTCAGCTTTTTTCCTACGGGACGCCGCACCCGGCCATCCCCAATGCCCCCACCATGTATAATACGGTGAAAGGACATGGAACCAACCATAGGGAAACGGATTCAACCGGAAACGGCGGCAACCGTCGGGCAACTTACCGCCTGCCGCCTGCCACACGGACGGACCTCCCGGCCTTTGCGCCAGCCGTCGGCAAGCCACCGACACCTCGTTCGCACCACGGCCTGCCCCCGTACGGATACGCAGCGTCCGCTCCTCACGCAAATACGCATCTTCTCCCCCTGCGGCCAGCAACCTGTCCAAAGCTTGCTTGCAACGTGCCAGTTCTCCACACTGCGCCTTCACCCATTCGTTATGAGCCATGACTTCATGAAATCCTTCGTCCACCACCGAATGTGTACGGCCGTAATACTCCATTTCCTCCAACATCCTCCGAAAACCGGCCAAACGCACAGACACCAGTCGCGACTCTTTCTGCAAGGCAGGAAGCAAGGTCTCACGATTCAGCCGTTCCGGTCTCGTCACGGAATCGGCAGCCGTCAGCAAACGGCCGGAATAGGAAATGAAAAAGGCATTAGCCCGAAATTCACGCTGTGCAGTTTCGCGCTCTGTAGAAAGCCCTCCCAAGGTGGAATCGGTACTAAGCACATTAAAATACAAGGTGTCGCCTCCCGGTACTCCCAATTCATACCAAGACACCGTGACAGCCTCTGCCACGCCCTCACGGCATGCCCTCTCCGAAGTCGGCCAAAAAAGCAGGCATCCACACAAAATGATTCCTACCGTCGCTGCCCACGCTGTTTTGCAGAATTTGCTCACGCCCGGCAGAGACAAGCAAGCTTGCCTCTGCTCTCGCTTAATCGCAAATTTCTTTTTATTCCACTTCATACATTTCCCGCACGAAAAAGCCTCATTGCTTTTCTGTCTAATTAAAAACAAAAATACAAAAAGCATTTAAAAGATGTTGCGGTTTTAAAAGAATATAAGTATTTTCGCAGCGATAAATCATTTATTAATTTAACTAACGCTCTATTGTATCATGAAAATCAACTCTCTGCTTGCAGGTGTAGCGCTCATGGCAACTTCGTACACGGTTTGCGCACAAGACAATACCGTGACCGTACAGACTAAGAAAATCGGAGCCGACATCCAGCCGACCATGTACGGCGTGTTCTTCGAAGACATCAACTTCGGAGCCGACGGCGGTTTGTATGCCGAACTCGTCAAAAACCGTTCTTTTGAATTTGCCCCCGACCATTACATGGGTTGGAAGATGTTTGGCAACGTCACGTTGCAGAACGACGGCCCTTTCGATAAGAATCCGCATTACGTCCGTTTAGGTTACGCCGGACATGGCGATATGTGGACGGGCATACAGAACGAAGGCTTCTTCGGCATCGGTCTGAAGAAAGATGCGGAATACCGTTTCTCCGTATGGGCACGCGTGCCGGACGGCAAGCCGGTGACGCTGATGGTCCAGTTCATCGACCAGAACACGATGGATGACGCACAGCAGTTTGTCAGTCAGGACTTGGTTATCGACTCGAAAGAATGGAAAAAATACACGATGGTCATGAAATCCAACCGTACCATCGCCAAGGCTAACCTGCGCATCTTCCTTTCCAATCCGCAACATCGCTCGGGTACGGGTACCGTAGACTTGGAACATGTATCTCTCTTCCCGGTCGACACTTGGATGGGACATGAGAACGGCATGCGCAAGGATTTGGCACAAGCTTTATACGACATGCGTCCGGGCGTGTTCCGTTTCCCCGGCGGCTGTATCGTAGAAGGTTCCAATCTGGAAACGCGCTACCAGTGGAAGCATACCGTAGGGCCGGTGGAAAATCGACCGCTCAACAAGAACCGTTGGGAATCGACCTTTACCAACCGTTACTATCCGGACTATTTCCAAAGCTATGGTCTGGGATTCTATGAATACTTCCTCCTGAGCGAGGAAATCGGCGCGGCTCCGCTTCCCGTATTGAATGTAGGTATGGCTTGCCAGTACCAGAATTGGGACAATGAGAAAGCCCATGCGGCCTGCAATGCCGAGGATTTGAAGCCTTACATCGACGACGCCCTCGACCTGATCGAGTTCGCCAACGGTTCGACCGACACGAAATGGGGAAAGTTGCGCGCCGATATGGGCCATCCGGAACCGTTTAACATGAAATACTTAGGCATCGGAAACGAGCAGTGGGACAAGTTCTATTTCGACCGCCTGAAATTCTTTGTGGAGGCTGTCCGCAAAGCCCATCCGGAAATCCTTATCATCGGTTCGTCCGGTCCCGACTCGGAAGGCAAAATGTTCGACCTCGGTTGGGAAGACATGAAGAAACAGAAAGTAGACCTTGTGGACGAACATTTCTACCGTCCGGTAGACTGGTTCAAAAACAGCATGAACCGCTATGACGACTACGACCGTAACGGCCCGAAAGTGTTCGCCGGCGAATATGCCTGCCACGACCACGGCAACCGCATGAAATGGAATCACGCAGGCGCTTCTATCTACGAAGCCGCTTTCATGACCACATTGGAACGCAACGCCGACATCGTGCACATGGCTACATACGCTCCGCTTTTCGCCCACGTGGAAGGCTGGCAATGGCGTCCCGACCTGATTTGGTTCGACAACCTCCGCAGCGTGAAGTCCGTAAGCTACTACGTACAGCAGATGTATGCCAAAAACATGGGTACGAATGTCGTACCGGCCACGCTCGCCACTCCCACTCCCAAAGGTGAGGACGGCCTGTTCACCAGTGCCGTGTTCGACAAGAACACCGGTGAATATATCGTGAAGGTCATCAACACGACGGACAAGGCGCAAACCGTGGACATCAAGTTCGACGGCTTGAAGAAGATAGAAGGCAACGCCACAACCGTTACCCTGGATTGCAGTGACTACACCTTAGACAACACATTGGATCATCCGAACGCCATCATTCCGCAGGACGGATGGGCAGCAGTAGAAGGCAACGTCATCAAAACTACCGTTCAAGGCAAGAACTTCGTGATTTTCAAGGTGAAGAAATAAAACCTCGGACACGAATCTCTATAAACGTATTTTGCGGGTACTCCCTTTACCATGAAGGAAGTACCCGCAAACTTTTTGTCAAAGAACAAGGACGGTACGGAAAACTCGATGCCGAGAAAGGTGCGACCGTGAACGCCTTGTACGGAGAAGTGCAAACCGCCCGTTAACTTTCAAGCCGATATGGGGCTGTGCGAAGATTGGAAAATGCACCGGTTCCATATCAGCTTTTGCAAAAAACATATCATTCCTTTCCTCTTTTTACCTGTATATTAAGATTCTTTCGCTATCTTTGTACAAACGAAGAAAGGATGAACGTCATTGATTTGATTCAGAACCATAAAGGAACGGCTTTTTCTTTCGAAGTACTGCCTCCGTTGAAAGGAGCAGGCATAGACCGGTTGTTCCATACCATAGATACGCTCAGGGAGTTCAACCCGGCGTATATCAACATTACCAACCACCGTAGCGAGTATGTGTACAAGGACTTAGGGGGGGGCATCATGCAACGCCTCCGCATCCGCCGCCGTCCCGGCACCATAGCCGTAGCGGCAGCCATCCAAAGGCATTACGACATACATGTCGTGCCCCACATCCTATGTAGCGGATATACCCGTGAGGATACGGAGTACATGTTGCTCGACCTGCAATTCCTGGGCATCAGCGACTTGTTGGTGCTGCGCGGCGACAAAGCCAAGGAAGACCCGGCCTTCCGTCCCACGGGCGACGGTTATTCGCATGCCACGGAACTTATCGGACACATCAACCGTTTCAATGAAGGTTTCTTTGTCGACGGTTCGCCTATCAAGTCTCCCGGCACGTCGTTTTCATACGGCGTAGCCTGCTACCCGGAAAAACATGAGGAAGCACCCAATCCGGAAGCCGACTTGGCCGTGCTCAAGCAGAAAGCCGACATGGGTGCCGCATACGCCGTCACCCAGTTGTTCTACGACAATGCGAAGTATTTCGACTTCGTGGACCGTGCACGCCGGGCCGGCATCACCATCCCCATCATCCCGGGTATCAAGCCGTTTGCCAAACTGTCGCAACTCAACGTAGTACCTAAAACGTTCCATTGCGACCTGCCCCAGGCTTTGGCTTTGGAAATAGGAAAATGTAAAACGGACGAAGAAGCCAAACAAGTAGGGATAGAGTGGACGGTGGAACAATGCCGCGAGCTGATCGGTCACGGCGTGCCGAGCATCCATTTCTATACCGTTTCGGCCGTGGACAGTATTCGCGAAATCGCACGTCAAATCTACTAAAGCCATGTTCAGCCAGGTTGTAGGACAAACAGACATCAAAGAACGCCTCCTTCAGGAAGCGCAAGCCGGACGCGTGCCGCATGCCCTGCTCCTGAGCGGCTCTTCGGGATGCGGAAAGCTGGCTTTAGCCGTGTCGTATGCCCAATACCTGCTGTGTCACCGTCCGGGGGCGCACGATGCCTGCGGAGAATGCCCGTCATGCCGGACTTTCACGCATTTCGTACACCCAGACCTCCATTTCGTCTTCCCCATCATCAAATACAAGACGGCGGAAAGTTCCGTATGCGACGTGTATATAGACGCATGGCGCAAACGGCTGCAAGCCGGGCTTTATTTCGACTTGAACGACTGGTTGGGCGACATGAAGGCTGAAAACCAACAAGCACTCATCTATGCGGCCGAAGCCGCCCAGATACAGCGGAAACTGGCACTTAAATCCACCTTGGGCGGACGTAAGGCCATGATTGTCTGGATGCCGGAGAAAATGAATGCGGAATGCGCCAACAAGTTGCTCAAACTCATCGAAGAACCGCCTGAACAAACGAATTTCCTTTTGGTGAGCGACGAGCCGGAGAAAATCCTGCCCACCATCCTGAGCCGTACCCAACAAATCGAGGTAAAGGGCATCGACCACGAAAGTTTGGTGGAAGCCCTCCGCAAAACCCATCCCACGGAGGACGTGGAAGCTCTCGCACGCAATGCCAGAGGCAGCTATACCGCAGCACTGAAAAGCCTGGATGCCAGCCGGGACAACTTGCTCTTCTTCGACCTTTTCGTCATGCTGATGCGGTTAAGCTACCAACGCAAAATCAAGGACATGCGGAAATGGAGCGAACAGATTGCCGGCATGGGACGGGAAAGGCAAAAGAACTTCCTGACGTACTGCCAACGGTTGGTGCGCGAAAACTTCATCTATAACTTCCGCAGGCCGGAACTGAACTACCTGACGGCACAGGAAGGGGATTTCGCCAAAAACTTCGCACGTTTCGTCAACGAGCGGAACGTCATCAAAATCATGGACGAACTGAGCGACGCACAACGGGACATCGAGCAAAATGTCAACCCACGAATCGTATTTTTCGACTTTGCCCTGAAGATGATTGTGCTGCTCATACAATAATATATATCAAAAACCTACAACGAATGGAGGAAAAATTCAAACTGAACGGGCCGTGCCGGGGACTTTGCGCCAAAGGTTGCGGACGACAAAATAAACAACTGAATACGTACGATTACCTGGCAGACATCCCGGGTAATGCAGAAGCCACCGACCTCGTGGAGGTGCAGTTCAAGAACACGCGCAAGGGATATTACCACAATAGCAACCGTCTGCCGTTGGAAAAAGGCGACATCGTGGCCGTGGAAGCCACTCCGGGGCATGACATCGGTGTGGTCACTCTCACCGGACGTCTCGTCCCCCTTCAAATCAAGAAGGCCAACCTGAAATCAGAACAGGAAATCAAACGGGTGTACCGCAAAGCCAAACCGGTGGACATGGAAAAGTACGAAGAGGCCAAAAGCCGTGAGCACGACACCATGATACGTTCGCGCCAGATTGCCAAGGAATTGGGACTGCAAATGAAAATCGGCGATGTGGAATACCAAGGCGACGGGAACAAAGCCATTTTCTACTATATCGCGGACGGACGCGTGGACTTCCGGCAACTCATCAAGGTATTGGCCGAAACTTTCCGCGTACGCATCGAGATGAAACAAATCGGTGCACGGCAGGAAGCAGGACGCATCGGCGGTATCGGCCCGTGCGGGCGGGAATTGTGTTGTGCCACGTGGATGAAGAACTTCGTTTCCGTCTCCACCGGAGCTGCCCGCTATCAGGACATTTCGCTGAACCCGCAGAAACTGGCCGGGCAATGCGCCAAACTGAAATGTTGCATGAACTATGAGGTGGACACTTACGTGGAGGCCGGAAAACGCCTGCCGAGCAAGGAAATCACATTGCAAACCCAAGATGCGGAATATTATTTCTTCAAAGCCGACATCCTGGCCGGATTAGTCACCTACTCCACCGACAAACATCTGGCGGCTAACTTAGTCACCCTCACTACCGCAAGGGTGTTCGAAATCATCAACATGAACCGCCGGGGCGAGAAGCCCCAACGCTTGGAAAGCGGGGAGGCAGCAGAACCGGCCAAAACGGCCGACCTCGTGGAACAAGAGAGCCTGACACGGTTCGACAAAAGGCGGAAAAACAAAGGCAAACGCAGAGACAACGGCAATCCTCGCGGCCCACAATCCTCCAAAGAGACTCAGGGCACGGAACGCAGGGAAGAGAATGCAGGAAAAGACCGCCGTAACCGCAGACGGGACAACAAAGAATACAAAGGGGAACAGGGAGGCAATCGCGAAAACCGCCCCGGCAAGGAAAAACGCAAAAGGGACAGGGGAAACCGTTCGGAAAAGCCCGTTAAACCCGCCCCAAGCACACCGGCCGAAAAGACGGAATGACCATGACCATCCTCCACGCTCCAAAGCTCATTGCAGCCATAGGTGCCCTCTTGTCGCTTACGGGCTGTAATGAGCATGTAATCTACCATTCATACCGCCACGTTCCCGGGTCAGGATGGAGCAGGCGGGACACACTCACATTCGACATCGACACGGTGCGGGCAGAGGCTACGTATCAGTTCGAATTGGGATTGCGCTCAACCGATTCATATCCGTACACCGTTATCTGGTTGGCAGTGGAACGGGAGTTTTCCCACCCGGACACCCTACGCCGCGATACGGTGAAATGCCAGTTGATGGATCCTGTCACCCACCGCATGGGCAAAGGCATTTATATGTACCAATACGACGTACCGGTTCCTCCCATGGCGTTACGCCGTGGACAAACCGGACAAGTCCGCATCATACATCTCATGCAACGGGAAGTCCTTCCGGGCATACACGATGTGGGAGTCCTCATCAGCCGCTAAAGCCTTAATCCCTCTTGGCCAGATTGCGTCCGGCATCTATACGCAGGAATACGAACAACAAGATGGTGAAGCCCCACAAGGATGAACCTCCGTAACTGAAGAACGGCAACGGAATACCGATAACCGGCGTAAGTCCCAACACCATTCCCACGTTGATAAACACATGGAACAGGAAAACACTCATCACACAATAGCCATAGATACGCCCAAAGGCAAAGGGTTGGCGCTCGGCCAAGTGAATCAAGCGGAGAATGAGCACCAGGAACAACACCAATACTCCGGCCGCACCCCAGAACCCTTCTTCTTCCCCGACCGTACAGAAAATGAAATCGGTATCCTGTTCCGGCACATACTTCAGCTTGGTTTGCGTTCCGTTCAGGAAGCCTTTTCCTCGTAATCCTCCGGATCCGATGGCAATCTTGGCCTGATTGACATTGTAACCGGCACCCGAAGGATCGTCCTCCAAGCCCAAAAGCACGTTGATACGTACCCTTTGGTGGGGTTCCATCACACTGTTCAGCACGTAATCGGCCGAATAAAAGAAAGCCATGGAACCCAAGGCAAACAAGGCAATATAAAAGTAACGCGTGACACGCTCGCTCAAAGCCACATAGCATAAATACAAGATCATGGCCACGCATACCGTAATCAAAATCCAGGTGATGTCGAAGGGAATGACAAAGCCGGAAAAGCCAAGAGCCAATGCTATCACGCCCACACCATAAAACAGGATATTCCGTTCCACCGACACCTTGTCACAATAGACATGCACCATACCGATCGTAAAAAGAATCACCATCATCAACACCAGAAATTCTCCGGCGCTGGTGGGGATATGCCCTAACATGACGTGCTCGAAACGTACGCCCACCACAAAGTAAGCCACAGCCGACACCCCGGTAAAAAGCACGGCACCGGGCATCCCCTCCCGATAAAGCATCAGGAAAAAGGCCAGATAGACCAAAGCCGAACCGGTCTCCCGCTGCAAAATAATCAGGACGATAGGCACGACAATAATGGCCAACGTCACCAAAAAGTCTTTCCACCGCGAAATATTATATCCGTAAGCAGACATGAATTTGGCCAAAGCCAATGCCGTGGCACATTTGGCAAACTCGGCAGACTGTAAACTGAAAGGTCCTATCTTTATCCACGAATGGGAGCCCTTGATGTCTCGTGCCAAGAAAGGTGTGACAAACAGCAAGACAAGCAACAGGGCATAAATGACGTATGCAAAGGTATCGTACAACTTCCCGTCGAGCATCAAAAGGATAAAGCCCAATGCCAACGAAGTGCCTATCCAGATAATCTGCATCCCCGAACGGGAATCGAATGAAAAGATGTTCCCCTCCATGTCAAAATCGTAGCTGGCTCCGCAAATGCTGATCCAACCGAACGCCAGCAAGGCCATATATATAAGGATGGTCCACCAATCCAATGAACGCCACACGCCTTTTTCCTTTTCATCTATCCGCCGTACCATAACCGATATGTCTTTGTTGATACATCTCCGCCAATTTCTCGCTTTCGGGCGAGAGTTTGCCGTTCAAATACTGTTCCATCATCAATGCCCCGAGAGGCACACCGTAGTCTGCCCCCCAACCGCCGTTCTCCACATACACGGCAATGGCTATCTTAGGGTCGTTCATCGGGGCGAATCCCATAAACACGGAATGGTCGTGTCCACGGTTCTGTGCCGTACCCGTCTTGCCGCAGACTTCTATGCCGGGAATGTTGGCTTTACGGCAAGTCCCGGCCAATACGGCCCTCCGCATCCCCTGCACCACCGTTTCGTAATGCCGGGCTTCCACCTTCGTGTACCTCCGCCGGGTGTAAAGCGTGTCTATCTGCTCGTCTTGTATTTGTTTCACCACGTGCGGCGTGATAAAGTATCCCCTGTTGGCTATTGTCGCACCGAGATTGGCGATTTGCAAAGGTGTGGCGTTCACTTCGCCCTGTCCGATGGAAATACTGATTACGGTCAACCCGTTCCATGAACCACGATAAGCCTTGTCGTAAAAAGGAGCATTCGGAATCAATCCCCGTTTCTCTCCCGGCAGGTCGATACCGAGCTTATACCCGAACCCCATCGACACCATATAGTCTTTCCACACCGTCATGGCCTCCTGCACATTCTTGTATTTCGTCCGGTTGCCGAACATGTAATAGAGTCCCCAACAAAAGTAAGCATTGCAGGAAGTTCCAATGGCCGGCACCAACTTGGCCGGTGCCGCATGTCCGTGGCATCCCACTTTCAGTCCGCGATAAATAAACCCATGGTAACAAGGGTAAGCCGTTTCGGGAGTAATGATGCCTTCCTGAAGAAAAGTCAACGCCTGCGTGGTCTTGAATGTGGAGCCGGGAGGATACTGCCCCATGATGGAACGGTTCAGCAAGGGTTTCAGCGGATTACGGCTCAAAGCCAAATGGTTTTTTCCACGCTGCCGGCCCACCATCATACGGGGATCGTAAGTAGGCGAAGACACCATGCACAACACCTCGCCGGTAGAAGGTTCTATGGCCACGATACTGCCCAGCTTGCCTTCCATCAGACGCTCGCCGAGCGCCTGCAATTCCAGATCGAGTCCCAAAGTCAGGTTTTTGCCGGGCACAGTTTTGGTATCCAGCTTTCCGTCCATGTATCGCCCTTTGATACGCCCCCGGGCATCACGCAAAAGTATTTGTATCCCCTTTTCGCCCCTCAACTGCTTCTCGTAGGCACGTTCCACACCTTGCTTGCCGATGAAATCACCATTCTGATAATACTCATCTTCCTCCACATCCGCAGGCGACACCTCACCGATGTCCCCCAAGACCAATGCGGCATACGGGGATTGGTATTGACGGATGGAACGACGTTGCACATAAAAACCGGGAAAACGGAACAGCTTTTCCTGAAACACGCAGAACTCCTCGGAAGACAACTGGCTCATGAAAAGCTGCTGGGTGTAACGCGAATAACCGGGATTGCGGTGCCGGTCCTTGATTTCGTCCATCCGCTTGATATAATATTCCTTGGTTATTCCGAGGCTCGCACACAAATCCAACGTGTCCACCCCCTGCTGCTCGTTCATGACCACCATAATGTCATACGAAGGTTGGTTGTAGACCAACAACTTCCCGTTGCGGTCGGTGATGACTCCCCGCGAAGGATATTGGATTTTCTTTAGGAAAGCATTGGAGTCGGCATTCTTCTTGTAATCGTCGCTCATGATTTGCAATGTGAAAAGCCGGACAATATAAATGAGGACGATGCCCGTAGCCACCGCCCCTATTACATATTTACGCTTTTCCCTATTATAATCAGCCATCCCTTCTGTCCGAAACTTCCAACTATTTATTACCTCGCATCCTCTCCAATACCAATATCAGCACAATGGAAAGCGCGCTGCTGCCCAAATAAGTATAAAGCATGTCCAAAGCACTGAAGAAAGAAAAGATTTCAAGCATCATCACGGACGCCTGCTGCAACAGTACAAGTAACGTCACATACCCAATGTATTTCCATCCTCCCAACGTCCGGTAGCCCGGCACCATGTCTTCCAGACAGTCTTTGGGCGTAAACAACCGCAAAAGTGGCGGAGCGCACAAGGCCGTCAAAGTCATGGATGCAGCCCCCAGACCCGGCGTTTCGGAAAAGAAATCGGCTCCGAGCCCGACTGCAAATCCCCACAACAGCCACGCATAACGCGAGGTGTTCAACGGTTGGAGACAAAGGATATACACATATATGACAGGAGTAGCATAACCGAAAAAGTGGATATGGTTGAATACCAATCCCTGAAAAACCAGCAAAATGAATGCCCACAACAATCTACTGAAAAAACTCTGCATCATACATCGGCCTTATTTTTCTGATTCTATCTTTTGCTGCAAACTGTCTATCTCCACCCGATTGGGCGTCGTAAGCACACACACGTCCCTTAACCGGGCAAAGTCCGTACTCAAATTCACCTGTAACTTATAAGAAAGCCCGTCTTCCGAATTTTCCACCTTCGTCACCTTGCCGACAAACAGCCCTGCCGGAAAAACCGCAGAGAAACCACTGGTCTCTACCGTCATGCCTTCTTTCAGGCGAGCATGGCGGGGTATATCGCCCAGAGAGGCATACAAAGGATGCCGACCGTCCCAACGCAAATAACCGAAATAATCGGTTCCCCGCAAACAACAACTGATATTCGACTTGCTGTTCAACAGCGGCATGACAATCGCATAATGGAGCGAAGTCAGATAGACTATCCCCACAATGCCCGTACCGCACACGACCCCCATCTCGGGTTTCACGCCATCCAGCTCCCCTTTGTTGATGGTCAGGTAATTATTATGCCTGTTCACACTGTTGCTTACCACCTCGGCAGGCACCATGCCGAAACCGTCCAACAGTTCCCTCTGACGCATTTCCGTATAGGTGGAATCGTGTTCCGCACGGTCCAACAACTCCGTCAGTGCCCTGACCCGCTGCTCCAACACCAGATTCTTCCGCATCAGGTCTTTGTTCCGTTCACCCAAAGCAATATAGGACAGGAAATCCGACTCCCACTCCAACACGCGTCCGGAAACGGTATTGGCAGAAGTGAACCATACACTTCCCTGATAAAGATTGAAACGAAAGAGCAACAAAAGGCTACCTCCTTCCAACAGGATGAAAAGGAGCCAATAGCTATATTTCTTCAGAAAATCGAATAAGCCCTGCACGGGTTACATCAAAAAAGAAAAGTTGTTCACGTTCTTCAATGCTATACCGGTGCCTTTGGCCACACTGTGTAGCGGATCTTCGGCGATGTGGAACGGAATGTTGATCTTGTCGGTCAACCGTTTGTCCAAACCACGCAACAAAGCTCCTCCACCCGTCAGGTAAATACCGTTGTGCACGATGTCGGCATACAATTCCGGCGGCGTATTCTCCAACGCGCTCAAGACAGCCGTCTCGATACGGGCGATACTCTTCTCCATGCAGTGCGCCACCTCCTGATAACACACCGGGACCTCCATCGGCAGGGCCGTAATACGGTTCGGTCCGTACACGATATAATCCTCCGGAGCGTCCTCGCCCAATTCCGTCAACGCTGCTCCCACGTGAATCTTGATACGTTCGGCCATGCGCTCGCTCACCCTCACATTATGCTGGCGGCTCATGTATTCCTGGATGTCGGCCGTAAGGTCGTCCCCTGCGATGCGGATGGAATTATTCGACACGATACCGCCCAAGGAGATTACAGCGATTTCGGTGGAACCTCCGCCAATGTCCACTATCATGTTGCCTTGGGGAGCCTCCACGTCGATTCCTATGCCGATGGCTGCCGCCATCGGTTCATAAATCAGATACACATCCCGTCCCCCGGCATGTTCCGCCGAATCCCGTACGGCACGCAGCTCCACTTCCGTAGAACCGGAAGGAACGCCTATCACCATGCGCAAGGAAGGAGAAAACAGACGGCTGCCCGTATGCACCATCTTGATGAGCCCGCGCATCAACTGTTCGCAGGCATAAAAGTCAGCGATGACTCCTTCGCGCAAAGGCCGTACCGTGCGGATATTGTCATGCGTCTTTTCATACATCAACTTGGCCTTCTCTCCCACGGCGATCATTTTGTCCGTACGCCGGTCTAATGCCACCACGGAAGGCTCGTCCACCACAATCTTACCGTCGCTGGTGATAATGGTATTGGCCGTCCCCAAGTCCATTGCTATTTCCTGAGTAAAAGAAAAGAATCCCATCAGCCCTTCACTTCATTTTAATATTTCCAAATCCGTTACCTTCAAACGCTATCCCTTACTTTCCGTTCTCGAAATAAGCATGTATGGCCGTATCGTAATGGCTGCTCACGCCGAACGCACGAGTGGCAAACCAGCGGCGATCCTCCACATCGGTCTGCGCCCCTTTCCGGTTCAGCAAATCCAACAGCGGCCCATATTCAGCCTTGCTCGGCACGATCACCACATCCTTGAAATTCTTGGCACCGGCACGAATCAACGAAATGCCGCCTATGTCTATCTTTTCGATAATGTCCGCCTCGCATGCACCGCTCGCCACGGTATCCTCGAACGGATAAAGGTCTACGATAACCAGGTCGATTTCAGGTATTTCATATTGTTGCATCTGTGCCTGGTCTTCAGCCAACCCGCGACGCCCGAGAATGCCGCCGAAAATTTTAGGATGCAACGTCTTCACGCGCCCACCTAAAATAGAAGGATAAGTCGTCACTTCCTCCACGGCCTGGCAAGGATAACCCAACTCCTCGATAAACTTCTGCGTACCTCCCGTAGAGAGGAACTTCACACCTTCGTCATGCAACTTCTTCAACAAAGCGTCCAGCCCGTCCTTATGAAAGACCGACACCAATGCGGTTTTGATTCTTTTCGTTTCAGCCATAGTCTTAATACTTATATACGTTTAAGGCACAAAGATACGAATTTTATACTGATTCACGGTGTCTTATCCTTAAAAAATAGTGGGTTACCCCTCCTTTGCGGACGTGAGCGAAACCTACCGGCAGAAATTCAGTGAAGAAGCGGCTCTCTTTCACCCCGTACGCCTCCTCCCCCAAGAGTTTTTGCGAAAATGTCCTTCATCTTTCAGGGCGCAAGACAAACAACTGTCATACAATAAATTACGTCCTGAAGGATATTCCAGGCATCTTTCAGCGACCTTCCATGACGGAAAGCGGTAAAAAGTTCTCAGCCAAACGTTTTTTCAATCTCAGTCGAACGATTTTTCAATCTCAGCCAAACGTTTTTCCGTTCTCAGCCAAACGAAATGAAGCCAGGCTGAAAGATACCTGGAATATCCTTCAGGACGTAACATATACGTAATGAAAGACTTAACATAGCACCTGAAAGATGAAGGATATTTTTGCAAAAACTCTGGGAGAAGGACATGCAATAAGGAATGGCTCCTTTACGGCCGGGATTACACGGGCATCACCGTTATATCATAAATGACTATACAACTTATTATCATTCTTAAAGTAAAATTCATTATGGCCTCATTCAAATTGAAATTCCGCCCTTCCGTCACGCAAGGGCAAGAAGGAACCTTGTATTTCCAAGTGATTCATCGCAGGGTGGTGAAAATGATTTATACCGATTTCCATATACGACAGGACGAATGGAATGATACCACCTCCTTTATCCGAATCACCGGCACGCCGGAAAGGCAGGCTTTCCTGCAACTGACGGCTTCCAAAGTGCAGTGGAATACCAAACAACTTACGGCCATCATCACGGACAAGGAAACAGCAAGGGTGGAATATAGCACGGAAGACATCGTATCGGCCTACAAGCGGTTACCGCCCTGCCAGACATGGTTCGGTTTCGTCCGCGACATGGCCGCAAAAAAGGAAAAGACAGGCCGGCAGGGAACGGCCAAGACTTATCGTGACGCATTGAACAGCTTTATCCGGTTCCGCCAAGGAGAAGACATGGCACCCGATGCCTTGGATAAGGAAACGATTGCCCAATATGAGGCATGGTTGAGAAGTTGCGGACTCAAGCGCAATTCATCCTCATGCTACCTGCGCAGCCTCCGTACCCTTTACCGCAAAGCTGTCGAAATGGGTCTGACTACGGATAAAGGCATCTTCCGCCACGTATTCACCGGCTTTGCCAAAACCGCCAAACGTGCCATCCCGTTAGAGTCTGTCCGGACCATCAGGCTCCTCCGCCTGCCCTGCCACTCGCCCCTCGCCTTTGCCCGGGATATGTTCATCCTGAGCATTTACCTGCAAGGAATGGCGTTCATAGACCTTGCCTATCTACGAAAGTCCGACATCCGTAACGGCGTATTGCAATACAATCGCAAAAAGACGCGGCAAAGTCTAAGCATCGGTTGGGAACCCTCCATGCAGGCTATCGTCGAGGAATATGCCCATTTGACGGTTGGCAGTCCGTACTTGTTGCCCATCATCACCCGAACCGACGGCACGGAGCGTCGGCAATATGAAAAAGCAGAACATAACATCAATCGGAATCTAAAGAAAATAGGCCGGATGGCAGGCTTGTGCATTCCGCTTACGACCTACGTGGCGCGACACACCTGGGCCAGCACTATGCGAGACATGGGTTATGACCTTTCGATTGTAAGCACGGGCTTGGGACACGAGAACTTGAAAACCACGCAAATCTACCTTTCTTCGATCGACACCATGGCCGTAACGAAAGCCAACAAGAAGATGATTGACAAGATATTAAAATAAACCCAACCGACAGAAAAAGTTTGATTCCCATGGAGGTTGTATAATATGAAGCGGCCACTTGGCGGCAAAGTTAGTAAAAAGAACTGAATCTGTAGCGCTTTGCGCAAATATTTTTTGAAAAACATGTATTCAAGCCCTCATTTGTTAGACAAATCACGATGATAAACTATAAAACAGTATTGATTTTAAACGATTTGCCGCCAAGTGGCCGCTTCATATTATGCAACAGCACAAAAGCGGTCGCCTGAAAAGGGAGAATAAACCATTCTAAAACAAAGGATATGGAAACAGATTTCATGAAGCAGACCACGCTTCGTTCATCTCTTTCTATAAAAACGGCAGGTATTTGTTGCTGAGGTTCCTCCAGAATACTACCGTTACACCTGAAACAAGGTATCCCATAACTCTTATGCGTCCGGCATGAGGGGAAAATAAGGATTGCACTTCAAAGTTCGAGAATGACAATACCGGAACATACCGACACGGAAACAGACCGTAGCGTGAAGCCGCATCGTCACGACAAACTAAATAAGGTGGATTTCCAATGGTTTGTCGTCCGCACCCTTCGCCATCAGGAAAGGAAACTGGCCGATTTGCTTTCGGCTCATCTGTCACACACTCATAATATCCTTGAGGTATATTGCCCTGCTCATACCACAGTAAATTTAGAAGACAAAGTCAGGAAGCCACAGACACCCTTGTTTGCCGGTTATGTATTTGTCCTCTCTACCCAAGAAGCTTTGGTCGATTTCATCGACAAGCAGTACCCGGACGGCACTATCCTGTATGAACGCAGAACGGCATCCGGACGTAAGGCTTGCTTCCTGACCATACCCGAAGGACAGATGCGTTTCTTCAAGGATTTCAACGAAAATTATGCGGAACACGTCATCGTCCTGGAACGTCCTTATAATAATTACGCTTTTAACCCGAAAACCGGCGAGCCGAACGAGATTGTCAAGGTCTTGGACGGCCCGTTGAAAGGCCGCGAAGGATATTTGACCCGTTTCCACAAAGAACGGAGACTGGTTTTCAACATGAAAGCTATTGACTCAAACCGTCATTTCGCCGTTTCCATTCCTAATGTCTGGAACTTTCAAGTCGTACGCCTGCACAATACCGAAGGCGACCGTCAAACCATCGGTACCCGTAAAGCAAGAGCTGTCGATTGGCTCATCGGTATGTTGGAAAGCTGCGGATATGACGGAAAAACGCTTCCGATGCTATACGAAATAGTAGAGTCACTGGCAGTAAAGCCATCATTCGCCGAACTCCGCAAAGACCTCATCCGGAAAGGCCATGAAGCATTAAGTCAAAGAATGGCCAGTCTGAGCGCCCAAGACGCCGAACTTATCCTGAACCTTGTCCGTTACGAGCATGACAATCCCGGTTATGTAAGAAATCATTGGGACAAGCACGTCATCCGTCCGTTTCTCACCCCTGCTTCGGGCGTGGAATTTGAGGACGGCAAAGACGAAGCGGTATTGCCACACGCGCATTTCACGGAAATCATCCGAAAGACGGACATTACGGAACAAGCCTACCGCCCCAGCAAGGGCGAGGAAGAATCTATGACCACCACTTATTACAGCCATATCGGTATCATGTCCGACATGCTCCATGGCGGTTACATCCTCTTTGCCAACTGGGACATATTCTTGGGCCAATATTTCCTGACCACAGGTAAGGCCAACGAGCGTTTGGTAGAAGGAACAAGCCGAAATGGCAAAGGCGTGAAAGACGGTAATGCTCAGGAAGAAAAGCTCATCGAGTCATTCCGGAACTTCGCCCCCACGCTCTACCGTGTCCTGACCGATAAGGATTCGGCAGTAAAAGCCCTCCCCCGCCTCAAGATAGGGGAAGAAACCCTGAACGTATTGGCCATTACGGCCACGGACATCGACAGTGCCAAAGAACGACTGGCCACCACTTGCATCGAAATCTGTAAAGAAATCAACGCGACCACGCATCTGGCCGTCTGGCGCAGGTATTTGCAGACAGTGTGGTTGCATCAATAGGACATAAAGAAAAGTTATTGCCCAGTACATTGGAAACTTATTTTCAAGGACGGAAAGACTTGTCCAAAGGTTTGGCCATGGAGCGGTTGCCCCTATTGGTTCGGCAGCGGCACGCCCACCTACTTTATCGAGGTACTGAACAAATTCGGTGCATTACCGTCCCCAATAGGGGGGTAACGAGGCTGTGGCGGCCGATTTCGACGCACCGACCGAACGGATGGAAAGCATCACTCCCTTGTTGTACCAAAGTGGCTATGTCACCATCAAGGGGTACGATGAAATGTTCCAAATCTATACGCAGGACATCCCGAATGCGGAAGTAAGGATAGGTATGATGCGCAGTCTTATACCTTAATTATGTGACACGTGACACGCAGTCGACTAATACCACGGTGGTCAATTTAGCCCGTGCCTTGGTGCGTGGTGACATGGACGGGATGTTGCGTCTGCTGCAGACCTTCCTTTCCACGGTGCCTTATTGCGACCGCACGGACTACGAAGGCCATTACCAACAGATACTCTATATCATTTTCAGCCTCCTCGGCACGTACGTGGATGTGAAAGTACGTACCCCGATGGGACGGGTGGACATGGTGATGCGCACGGCCACCACGCTCTACATCGTGGAACTGAAACTGAACCAATCCCGCCATGCAGTAGATTGACTTGAAGAACTATCCTAAACGCTTCCCCCTGTGCGGCCTGCCCGTAGTGAAGGTCGGCGTCAACTTCGACATGTAACGGCATACCCTAAAGGATTGGATAATCACGAGATGAAATACACGTCCCAAGGGATTTCCAAAAACATTTGTGTAGGGAGATACATACGAGTGCGGAATATCCAATACAAGCAGTTACCCAAAACAAAAAGGAATAATCATGAATAGAAACAAGCTGAATGTGTATGCCTGCGGAAAACATACAAATCGGTGTTCTTCGGCTGTGAAAGGATGGTTTCGTGCTATCATCGTATATCGGTAGATTTCCGTATACATACACCAATATTAAATTTTGAAATACATCAAAAAGAACTAATTTAAACCGCCTCATGAATATACAAAAATTGAAATATAAATTGTACAAAGGAGAAAGGCGTACCCAAACCATCAAAAAAAATATCTTGGGCTCTTTTGCGGTAAAAGGCGTAAGCATCTTGGTGTCATTAGCACTTATCCCTTTGACTTTGGGCTACGTATCCAGTGAAATCTACGGTATTTGGCTTATCATCTCCTCCATTTTGCATTGGCTCGTATATATGGATGTAGGTTTTACCTTAGGACTCAAAAACAGGTTGGCAGAAGCTCTGGCAAAACAAGATTACGAAAAGGGACGTAGCCTCGTATCCACCACGTACTACATTATGACCATCATTTTTGTCCCGACAGCCATCGTGTCTTTGGTCGTCAGCCCCTACATAGATTGGTGTAGCATTTTCAACGTAAATCAGATTTACCAAGAGGACGTATTGAAGACCGTGCAACTTCTGTTTATCTTTTTATCGATACAAATGATTGTCAATGTGTTTGTTGCGGTGGTGGCTGCATTCCAGAAAGTGGCTCTTTCTTCTCTATTCAATGTTATCGGGCAAGCCTGTGCCTTGGTTATCATATTCTTGATGACGAAATTCGTTCCTCCCTCCTTGTCAAACCTGGCATTTGCATATTCCTTGATGCCGGTTTTGGTGGTTGCTGCGGCATCACTCATCTTTTTCAACGGCCGTTTTAAGAAAGTAGCCCCTTCCATCCACGCCATCGACACCCGCTATATAAAAGATTTGTGGAACCTCGGAGCAAAATTTTTCATCATCCAAGTACAAATCATTGTCTTATACCAAGCTACAAATATTCTGATTTCACATACCGAAGGCCCTGTAGCCGTCACGCAATACAATATTGCCTATAAGATATTCAATGTCCTCGTCATGTGCTATACCATTATACTGAATCCCTTGTGGCCAGCCTTCACGGATGCCTATACCAAAAAGGATTTCACTTGGATGAGAAGGATATACCACAAGATGACTCGTATCTTCTACTGTTTATGCCTCATCACCATCGTTGTCACATTGTTGTCACCCATATTATATAAGATATGGATTGGCGACAAAGTGGAAATTCCATTTACATTAACCACAGCCATAGCCATCTATACCCTCATATACTGTTGGGACTCATTGCAAGTCCTTTTGATAAACGGCATCGGGACAGTAAAATTGCAAACTTATGTAGTCATGATTGGGCTCATACTACACATTCCTCTCTCCCTTCTGTTAGGTAAGTTCTTGGGAGCCGTCGGCGTTGTCACGTCCATGAGCATCATCAACATCATCTATTGCATATTCTTTACCACACAAATCAGAAAATTATTATCCCGGAAAGCTTCCGGCATTTGGATTCAATAACAGAAATATGAAACGGAACAAAATCCTTTGGCTCAAGAAATGTAAGAAAGCGTTAGTGTGGGTTTGGAACAATTTTCCTTTTCCTAATCAATTCGGCGCATGCGGGAACAACGTCGTATTACTTTATCCCTTGCACATTGTCAGTCCACAATCTGTTTATATAGAGGACAACGTAAAGCTTACAAACGGACTGTCCATCATCAATGCGCCCACGGAGAAAGTCATCATAAAAAAATACACTGAATTCGCAGCCAATTGCACTATTGTGACCAACAACCATCGAAGCACGGTGGGAGTTCCGCAATTCATTCTGGGAGCATCCCATGTCAATGACAAGTCGGGAGATGTCGTCATCGAAGAAGACGTATGGTTGGGCGCGGGAGCGACCATTTTGGCCGGAGTTCGCTTGGGCAGAGGGTGTATCATCGGAGCCAACAGCCTGGTCACCAAAGACGTACCTCCTTATGCGGTGGTAGCGGGTTCTCCTGCAAAAATCATCAAAAAGAAATTCAACAACACCCAAATCATAAACCATGAAAAAACATTATATGCCAAAGACGAACGCCTTACCCCCAAGCAGTTAGAAGAACTTGACCAAGTTTACTTCAAAGGAATGACAACGTTCGGCACGGACGGCATAAGCGAAGATGACAGGCGAATCATCGAAAACACCAAGAGGAAACTCCGTTTTGTCGAGCCGAAAATATTATAAAAGTACGTGACTTTATGAACTACAAGAATTTGCTCAACATATATTTCTTTCTCGCGTTCTTGTTCACCGCCCAACCTTGCGACACATTCAACATGACAGATGCCGCAAAGCCTCTTTCCATCTTGTTTATGTTTGGAGCAAGCTTGTTCATGTGCCTGCATTTTAAAATAAAATTAAACAGCCGTCCCCTCATTTATGGTTTTATTGCCATGGGGATTTGGGGCGGTTTACAAATAGTCGTATTGCAACGTCCGACCTCCCCCATTGTTTTCATCGAACTGTTTGTGACTTACACTATATTTTCCCTTTATAAAAAGGACTTACCCGCACGATTTGAACATATTTCCGTAAAAATGGCCATTCTGTCATTGGTTTTATGGGCAATTTGCCTCGTGGCCTACGAGCCTCTATACGCTTTGGCAAAAGCGGTTGGCAGCCCGGGTGCCAATATATCCCAAAGCCTTTACATATTCTCCATACCCCATAATTTTGAAGACAACCGCGGATTCCTTTTACGAAACTGCGGATATTCTTGGGAACCGGGCCGGTTTGCCTGCATGCTTATCATCGCACTTTGGTTCAACATCCAACGTACCGGATTAAAATTCAAGGACAGGAACTTTCTGATATTAACCCTGGCACTCATCTCTTCCCAGTCTACCACGGGGTATCTCATCTATGCCCTCATGGTTACTGGCTACTACATTGCCTACAAAAAATGGAATCCGGCATATATGGCCATAGGCGGATGTATATTCATTGGTTCCATGTCGCTGCCATTCATGCAAGCCAAAATAGTGGAGTTATTTCAAAACTCGCAAAACATGGAACAACAGTTGCGAAACATGGAATATTCAACCAGGCACGGCACAGACTCTGAAGACATTTTTTATGTACCCCAACGTTTTGACGGGTTTATGTTCCAAAGCATTAATTTGGCACATGCCAACAAATTCATAGGGGAAGGACGTAATTTCCAAAATTTCTACCTGAACAAAGAACTGGGATATCCAATCGTCGTTTCGGAAGGTCTCCTCAATGTATTCATCCGCTACGGGTGGATAATCGGGCTTTTCATGTACCTTGCCTTATTCCGTTCTTCCGTCTGCATAAACGGACATTATCAAGGAAAAGGAAACATCCTATTCCCCGTCCTGTTCATCGGACTGAGCTTCAGTTATTACCTATGGGCTGCCCCAATCCTCATGACATTATGGCTATGGAGCTATTGGGAAGGCAAACTATCGACAAGGAAAATAATAAAATAATCACAAAAGGATGATGAGACTTTCTATTATCACGATTTGCTATAATAATAGCGAGGGACTTGAACGGACCATCAGGAGCATCGAGAGTCAGACTTGCAAGGATTTTGAATACATCGTAGTGGATGGTGCTTCGCAAGACCAAAGCGTCGAAGTCATACACGCCCATGAATCATGTATCTCGAAATGGATAAGCGAACCCGATACCGGCATATACAATGCCATGAACAAAGGCGTAAAAATGGCCTCCGGGGAATATTGCCTATTCATTAATTCGGGGGACGAATTATACAAGCCCACGACCGTGGAAGAAATCTACCGCCAAAGTTTTGATGAGGACTTTGTACAAGGTGTCATCTACCGCTTCAATAAAAAAGATATTTTCTTGTTTCCTCCTCAAGAAATCAGCCTCGCATTTTATATATACGGCAATAATAACTACCATCAGGCATCACTGATAAAAAGGAAAATGCTTTTGGAACGCCCTTACGATGAAAAATACCGGATAGCATCTGATTTGAAATTCAATGTAGAATCTTTGATAATACACAACTGTAGTTATGGTACTTTGGACGTGGTTATTTCCAAATATGAAATAGGAGGAATAAGTGAAACTCCACACCGCATTGAATCCCCTGAAATCTATAAAGAATTATTTCCACAAAGAATACTCAATGATTACAAAAGAATGAAATTTTGTTTCAGATTTCCAATAAAGTATATTTTTCCTTTTTTGGAAAAAGTAGGTAATCTTTCCATCTTAAAAAAAATAGAAAGCAATAAACGTTCAAAAATGACATATCACTCTAAAGAATAATAAGAACAGAGTCCCAATTATATCACATTTCCAAATTGTCTACTTATAAATTATGATTAAATATCACCATACAAACGAGCCAAAGGATTGTTGTGGATGCAGAGCTTGTGAACAAATCTGCAGCAGGCACGCTATCACAATGCAAGAAAATGCCGAAGGATATTATTATCCTGTCATAGACGAATCCTCATGTGTTGACTGCGGACTATGTGAAAAGGTTTGTCCCATGCAGGCAAATCAGATTGAAAATACAAACCAGCCTATATTTCTTGCCGCACAAACAAAAGACAAGAATATCCTGAAAAAAAGTTCATCAGGAGGAATGTTCACCCAGATAGCAATCCACACCATACAACAAGGAGGAGTCGTATATGGTGCTGCATTCTCGGAAAGCATGGAACTTAGGCACATCCGCATTGACAATATCGAGGGATTGTCACAACTTAGAGGAAGCAAATATGTGCAAAGCAATATGAGCAACATTTACTCCATGGTGAAAGAAGACTTGCAAAGGCTGACAAAAGTTTATTTTGTTGGCACGCCTTGCCAAGTTTGCGGATTAAAACTATTCTTGCGTAAGGAATACACAAATTTATTCACATCCGATTTGGTCTGCCACGGCGTTCCGTCAAGAAAGATTTTCAGAACTGTTAGAGAACATTTGGAAAAAAAGGGAAACATGCAAATGACGAAATACAGTTTCCGGGACAAGCATGTAGGGGGGTGGAGTTGCTCCTCCTCCTCCTCTTACAAAAGCATCTCAAAGAAGCAAAAATATTTGGTTAAAGATCGACAAATGGACGCTTATTATCACGCATTCATCAGCGGAAACATAATGCGTTATTCTTGCTATGAGTGCCCGTTTACGTCTCCAAACAGAGTGTCGGATATAACATTGGCCGACTGTTGGAACATTCAAGAATTAGACACAAAATTCAAAGAGACCTATCGTGAAGGTGTCAGCCTCATACTGATAAATTCCGAGAGAGGAAAAGCATTATGGAACGAGATAAAAGACCATACGGTATTTGACCATATAGGCAAAGATTGGGCTATGAAAAACAACCCGCAATTGGCATCAGCCTCCCACAAGGGGAATATGCGAGAGAGGACTTACGACATGGCTCTTAACGACTATCCTTTGTTTGTGGATACATTTGCCCCAAAGTCTCTAAAGAAAACATTGAAATTCTACCTTGCTTATTATATACGTAACAATGCCGCACTATACAGCATTGCCCAACACACAAAAAGATTACTGAAATGAAAGTCTCACTTATCACTATCCTTGACAACACCAATTTCGGGACATATCTGCAAGCCCTCGCCTTAAGCAAAACCATCGAAAAGTTAGGCTTAGACGTGGAAATAGTGGATTACATCCGTCCGCGCATGTCACGGATTGGCAGTATGTCGTGGACACGCAACCCATGGAAGAAGTTATTGAAATGGCTGAATTATCCGGCTATAGAAAAGCTTAGGGATGCTGATCATGATTTCTTAAAAAGATTTGTAGCCCTTTCACCTGTAACTTATAGCAATTACAAACAGTTAAAAAACAATCCTCCTGTCGCAGACATATATGTTACAGGTAGTGACCAAGTATGGAACAGCATCTATAACCAGGGAATTGATAAAGCATTTTATCTTGATTTTGCTGATAAAAAAGCCAAACGTGTGTCATATGCCGCAAGTATCGGCATGGAAGATTTCCCTGCTACAGAAGTGAAAGAAACCATGCAACTTCTTAGCAAATACACACAAATAACAGTCAGAGAACAAAAAGCAAAAAATATCTTAGCCAGACTTGGCTTCGCAAATGTTGAGGTAGTGTTAGACCCTACATTATTATTAGATGCCAACGATTGGAGAAAAATAAGCCAACTTGCAGGCAAACCTTTAGATCTCAACGAACCGTATTTATTAGTTTATAGCGTTGAGACAAAAAAAGAAAATACACTCATTTCATTCTACGCAAAAGAAATAGCATCTAAATATCACTGGAAAATTTACCAAGTCAGCTATGGTGATGACAAGTCTCGTATTGACGGAGTAGACAAGTTGTTTGCCCATGCCACACCAGATATATTCCTTCAACTTGTCTGCCAGTCTGAATTTATGGTTGTTAGCAGTTTCCACGGCACTGCTTTCGCCATTAACTTTAACAAACAATTTCTTTCCATCACTCCCAAACGGTTTAATTCCAGAATAAAAAGTTTATGTTCCATCTGTGGGCTAAAGGAACGTATACTTACTGATGCGTCAGCCAAGCCTGACAATCTTGAAAACATAGACTACAATCGTGTAAATGCTGTCATACAGCAACTTCGCAATCATTCAGTTAATATTTTAAGAAACATGTTATATTCTTAAACATGTTAATGTTCCAAATTGGCACCTCGAATCGATATATGCTCTAACCGAAAACCAACCCACAAGAAACCAACATGAAACAGACTCTCGTCATAGCCACAACGTCCTATGCAGGCATGGGACCATACGTCAGCGAAATAGTAAATCTATTTTCTGCCAAAGACAACATTTTCTATTTCTTTCAAGACTATGAAGATGGATTTTTCCGAAAAAACATAAAAGAGGAACTGTATCCAAAAAGTTGTTTCTTCAAGAAAAACAACAGCAAATGGAATAAAATAAAAGACTTATTCCCAATCAAACCTACAAGCCACACACTGATTCTGAAGTTTTGCCAAAAGCACGGAATAAAGATTGTGCATTTCATCAACAATCCGGGGGACAAAGACTTAACCAAAGACTTGGAAAAACTTGGCATCACGTGCATCAGCACTGTGCATGACCTCCACCCCCACGAGAGCAAAAAGGAATGGTATAAGGAATTACGTTTCAAACTTATTTATAAGCGTTTACATGAAAATATTGTATATGCCAAGAACCTCATCACCAATTCTGAAACCCAATACGAGGAACTGAAATCAAGCTATCCAGACAAAAAGATATATTACCATAGTTTTCCCTCATTGGTAACAGAGAACATCAAAAACGGGAAAGACATGCCTCTGGAATTGGAAACTATAGACAAGCCTTACATATTATTCTTCGGACGGATCGAAGAATATAAAGGCATCACCTTATTATATAAAGTATTTACAGAAAGCATAGAATTAAGCGAGCACTACACCCTTGTCATTGCCGGAAGAGGAACCTTACCCTTCACCCGCATCCCTAACGAAAAGAATGTAATTATCATAAACCGATACATTAAAGATACGGAAATAGCCTATATGTACCAGCATGCGCATTGCACTGTCTATCCTTATATATCAGCCACCCAATCAGGCGTATTAAGCCTATCTTTCTACTTTCAAACACCAACCTTAACTTCAGATGTACCGTTCTTCAAAAAGATCATAGCAACTTCAGGAGTGGGAATGTTATTCAAAAATGGAAACTATAATGATTTGAAAAGCAAATTATCACAAGTATGCCAATCAGACATGAAAGCAATGACTGAGAATGGGAAAAAATACTATGACACCCATTACGAAGGTTCTGTAATCAGAAAAAAACTAATAGAAATCTACAATGAACTATGATACAAAACAAGAAATCTGCAATCTTCAACTTCCTCTACCAGAAAGCCCATCGTGGCAATGCATTTTGGCGTTGCTTATATGGTCTGTACACCCAATTTGTATTGGGATGCGACATAAATCCGTCCACCAAAATCGGTACGGGATTCAAAATTTTCCACTCAGCCCACGCCAGTGTGGTTAGCCCTGGTACAATCATCGGCAACAATGTAAGTTTACGCCAAAATACCACTATCGGTGCTAAAGGATTTGACGGGGCTGAAAAATCACCTATCATAGAAGACAACGTGACAATTGGCCCCAATGTATGTATTATCGGAGATATTACCATCGGAGAAGGCACTATTATCGGCGCAGGAGCCGTGGTCGTAAAAGATGTCCCAGCCCATACTATCGTAGTAGGAAATCCGGCTAAAGTCATAAAATCCACTATGGGAAAGGATACGTTAAATAAACATAAAGCCGGGGGGGGGGGGATAAAACAGTCTGTTCCTTTTCCGGGCATCTGCTACATGCAGTTTAAAGGAAGAGGATATGGACAAAAGGAATATAAAAAACTTACTGCGTGAAATGCCCTTTCTGAGATGGGTACTCACTTATCATAAACAACGTGAAGACAAATATCTTGCACATCTACGTGCACCCTACATTCCACTATTGGAAAAATGGCTTGACAGTGATACCAGCATCATCAGCTCGAACTGTTTTGCCGGGCGCGTAATGCAAGATTTGGACATGCAATATAATACACCCACATTGGGACTGTATTTCATGTATTCAGACTATATAAAGTTTCTCCGACATTTGGAATTTTATCTCAAAGAAGCCAAAATCACTTTCGTAGAACATTCCAAATACGCATTAGGAGACGAACGGCGTGCCAAATGGAAACATTGGTATCCCATCGGATGGCTTGATGGAAAAGTGGAAATTCACTTCTTACATTACCACACGGAAGAAGAGGCTGCCACGAAATGGTACAGAAGGGCTGCCCGCGTGAACCTCAACAAGTTACTTGTCATCGGTATGGAACAAAACTTATGTAAAGCGGAAGACATCCAGGCATTTGACGCCCTTCCGTTTAAAAACAAATTCATCTTTACATCCAAAGACATCCCGACAGAAAGCAACGTGTTCATGAATGAATTCGCCAAGGCTGGAGAAGTGGGAGACCCTTACCGTAATGGACACGTATTCTACCGATACCTCACGCAACGATTAACTAAAACAAAGAATATTGATCAACTATTTGCTTTTAATACATAAAAGCCCCAAACAACTAAAACGATTGGTACGCGCCTTGAAGGATTGTGATTCTCGTTTCTTTATACATATAGATAAGAAATGCGATATTGGCGAATTCAGGAAGGCAGTGCCCGAAAACGACAGCGTATTTTATGTAACCGACGAAAACAGGAAAGAAGGAAGATGGGGCAACCTTTCGTTGGTCGAAGCCGCTTTGGCCACAATGCGCCTTGCCATGAACAAAGGCGGAGAAGGACATTTCGTATTGTTGTCAGGCCAAGATTATCCGCTAAGGAGCAATGAATACATCAAGGAGTTTTTATCTACTCATAAAAATTCAAATTTTATGAGCGTATATCCTGTACCCGACAAAAAGAAACCTTCAGAAAATGGCGGCTACGAGAGGTTTGTTTCATGGACCTTTGATTGCCAAAATCCTCACGACAGCAGGATGAAAGCCAAGATAAAACCATTCTCATTCGGAGCAAAGACTTTGGGCGGATTCTTCCGGTTGGCATTATATCGGCCTATGTTGTTGCCTATTGCAGCAAAGGCTTGGTTTTGCAAAAGAAAGTACCCGGAAGGCTTGGGAATGCGTTTTAACGAGTTCTGGTGCGTGCTCACTAAAGATGCCGTAGAAAAAGTGGTTGAAACTTATGACAACCGCAAAGACTTGCGTGAATATTACAAATACATGCATATTCCGGACGAAAGCATGTTCAGCAGCATATTGTGTGAAACACCGGAGTTTGAAGCCTCGTTAATGCCTATGTGCCACTATATAGATTGGAATGCATGTAGTGACGGTTCGCCCAAGACATTGACCATGGCCGATGCGCCATTGATGGAAAACGAGATGGAAACACAGCCATATATTTTGTTCGCAAGGAAATTTGAAGAAGACAATCCGGTCCTGGACTGGATTGATGACAAAAGAAGGAGAAGATACGATGGTAAGGATTAGAGAGATTTTCAAGCATACATTGAAATCGATGTTGATGTGTCTGGACGGGCTGCTGTTTCCATTCGTATTGCCATATATAATAAAGAAGAAGGGAATAAAGTCAATCCATTTAAGCATAGATGACGTAAGGTATGATTTAAGCACACAGGGGAGGGGTAATAAACTACTGTTAGACAACGACTTGATGTCTTTTTTACGCAAACTAAATGTGCCAATCACCTTATTTCTCTATAATAAAGAAGAATTAAAGAACCCGTGTCCTATAAAAAAGAGTGCATTGATAAAGATAGGTGCACATTTGCCGTGCCTACTGTTTGACGAAAACCTGAAACCTATGTTAAATGCCAAAGAAGTACGTTTTCATTGCTACATGGCAAATAGGGCAGAAATAGAATCGGCTCGCGTAAAAGGAATCAGTCATTTATTGTGCTGCCACGATTCTAAAAGAACCAGTTACGACCTCTCGAAAGAAGAGCAAAACAACGTGAACATGATGGAAGAAGTGTGCAAGAATGGTATGCTGTATGTGAAAACCAACGTGAGATTGGAATGGCCAATCATTCTCCAAGTAATAAGAATTAGACAAACCAGAATGGTGGTCTTCGGCCATGAATGGGGAATGAAGTCATGGCAAAACAAGCTCGTCAAATTACTGAAGACCCTTAAAACAAAAGATATTCAAATCATAAACTTTTAATTTATGGAAAAGATAAAGAGATTCATAGATTGTACCGTACCGGTGGTTACATGTAACCTAAGGTGTCCTTATTGCTATATAACCCAAGAACGCAAATTCTTGAAAGCTTTGCCCACATTCAGATACAGCGCAAAACAGATAGGAGCAGCCTTGTCTAAAGAAAGATTGGGCGGAATAGCCCATATCAATCTGTGCGGAGGCGGAGAGACTTTGCTACCCAAAGAAATGACGGATATCGTGTACGAACTGTTGTCGCAAGGACACTTTCTCGCCATCATCACAAATGGGACTGTGACAAAACGGTTAAAGGAAATATGCCAGTTCCCTTTGGAATACCGGGAGAGAATCATGTTCAAGTTCTCTTTTCATTATTTGGAACTGAAACGTCTTAAACTATTGGACCGTTTCTTTGAGAACGTGAGAATGATGCGCGATGCCGGATGCTCTTTCTCGGTGGAACTGACCCCTGACGATTATTACATTCCTTACATTGACGAGATAAAGAAAGTGTGTGTGGAGAATGTGGGAGCGGTGTGCCACGTGACGGTGGCCAGAAAAGAAACAGATTCTAAATTACCCATCTTGACCCGTCTTTCAAGAGAAGAGTATGTGAAAACGTGGGAACAATTCGATTCCGACCTATGGAGGTTTAAAATGTCAACTTTTAATGTAAAACGAACCGAGTTTTGTTATGGCGGAGTATGGACGGCCCATTTGAACTTGGGTAGCGGCATATTGAAACAATGCTACTGTGGTGCCGTAATACAAAACATATTTAAAGACGTAAAATCTCCCATTAAATGGGCGGCCATTGGCAATAATTGCGGCGAACCCCATTGCCATAACTCGCACGTTTGGCTCACTTTGGGCGCAATCCCTGAAATGGCCACTCCGACTTATGCCAGTATGAGGAACAGGGTATGCATAGATGGGAGTGAATGGCTGACAGACAGGATGAAAAACTTCTTGAGCGGAAAGTTGGCTGACAACAACGTGTTGTATTCCCAAGAAGAGATGGATACCGCTAACAAAAAAAGCAGAAGACGGTTAGCGAAAACAAATGCCATACGCAAACCGCTGCGATGGATTTACCTGCATCTTCCCGACAAGGCCAAGATATGGGCCATTAAAAACTTTACAAATAAATATTAAGTGGAAATGCTCAATCTCGCAATTGTTTGCAGCAAGGGTTTCGGGACGGACGGCATCAGTTCTTTTATTATGAACGTATACCGCCATATAGACCATCATTTAATAAGATGTTGCTTGATTTATCCAAAGGTAATAGGCAATGAGGCTATTGCCGTTTCTTTTTTCAACGAGATGGAAAGGAACGGTGATTCATATCTGCTAATTCCAAAAAAGAACGGGCTGCCGTCTTTTGTAAAAAAGCTATATGGAAGCTTCCGTAAAAGAGGCTTTGAAATAGTTCATATACACGGCAGTAGTTGCGGAATAGCTCTGGAGATGGCTGTGGCGCGCCTTGCAGGAGTGCATAGTATTATTTGCCATAGCCATAACACAACAAGCGACCATGTAATGATGCATAGGATTCTCCGCCCTTTGGTAAATGCTATGGCCGATGTACGGTTAGGATGCGGGGAAGCGGCCAATCGATGGATGTACGGCAAAAGGGAATCCGTGGTAATTAAAAACGGAATAGATACCTGTCTCTATCGTTTTGACGCTACAACAAGAATACAAGTACGCAAGGAATTGGGGATTGGGGATGAAGTGACGGTTATCGGCCATGTGGGTGGATATAACCGGCAAAAGAACCAACAGATGCTGATGTATATACTGAAGGCTATCGAGGCAAAGAACCCGTCAAAGGATTTTTGCCTGATTTCCGTAGGACGAGGACATACACAAAAAGATGTTGAACAATTGGCTTCAAAGCTTGGAGTAGATGGGAAAGTAAGGTTTTTGGGACAACGTACAGATGTGCCAAAACTTCTAAACGCAATGGACATGTTCTTTCTTCCTTCCTTGTTCGAGGGATTCCCAATCGTGGCTATAGAAGCGCAAACGGCCGGATTGCCCTTGGTGATTGCCGATACGATATCGAAGGAGGTTGAATTGACCAATCTGGTACACTGGCTTCCTATCGACAAAGGAGCTGAGGTCTGGGCTGAAAAATATTACCAAATAGCACATACCAAAGTAAACCGCGTTCAATATGCTCCGATTGTGGAAAGAAAAGGATTCGATGCCAGGCATTCCGCCCAAATCCTTCAAGACATATACGTAAAAAACATACTGAGAAATGAAAATTCGTGATTGGTTCAAGTTCGTACTTTTTTCTGTGACCCCGCATCTGGTATTCGATGAAATTGGATATTTGTTTTCGAGAGTAGACGAAGGGCTTCGCGCCAAAACCAAGAATGGGCACAATGCCTATATCTTTTTGGCATGCGACTATGCCAACATGGGCGATTATGCGATAACAAAGGCGCAAGAGAACATGCTGAAAAGAATGTATCCGGACAGGATCGTGCATGTAATTCCTATGAAAAAAACATATTCCGGCATTAAGACCATCCTGAGCGTTGGGAATTACGATGACGTAGTGACTACCATAGGAGGCGGCAACATGAATGAGTTATATTACGGATATGAACGGAAGCGGAATTTCATTGTGAAGAAACTGTCGGCGTACAATATTCTTGCGTTCCCCCAAAGTGTAGCTTATGGAGAAAACTTGTTTGGGAGGTTAGCCATGAGAAGGTCATGCTTAATTTATTCCCAACATGCCAACCTTACATTCATGGCAAGGGATAAAAACGCATATGCCACGATGAGCAGACTTTTCCCGAATAATAAGGTAGTTCTGGCACCGGACGTGGTTATGACGTTGGACTTGTGGCGGAACACTGAGCGCAAAGGTGTCGTGTTGAGCATGAGAAATGACAGGGAAGCATCACATGACAATGTAACCGTTGAACGCTTATTGGCAGATTGCAAAAAACTAGGATTGGACGTACGCAACCACGACACATGCTACTATAAAGAGGGGATGAGCCTGCAATCAACCTTTGATTCATTGATTGACGACTATTCGTCAGCAGAACTTGTGGTGACAGACCGTTTGCATGGTATGATTTTAGCTTTTGTGACAGGCACGCCTGCTTTAGTCCTTCCCAATAATAACGGGAAGGTAGAAGCGGGAATCGAGTGGATAAGAGCATGTGGTTACATTAAAATGGCAGACTTTTCGGGTATGAATCATGAAAATGACAAGTTTTCCGGAATAATAGGCATAAGACCATCTAGAAGCGCATTTGAAAAATTGCATAGAACCTTTGTCTATACATTTCTCCACAACTTTAAGAAATAAACTCCACAATGCCTATATTAATAGAAAGAATTTTAGCATCAAACCAACTTTCATTGGAACATGTGTTTGCTATAAAGAACAAAATCTACACTTTCCTCAACCCCGTATCCTACCTCACCGCATTAGACCACCGGAATGTGTTCTCCCAATTCGATGGCATCTTTGCGGACGGTTCCGTTTTGGTTTCCGCCATAAGGATGCTTTATGGGAAAAGCATTACCCGCAGAAGTTTCGACATGACCTCCTTGGCTCCTGAACTTTTCTCATTTGCGGAAAAACATAAAAAGACCATCTACATCGTGGCTTCGCAACAAGAACAAGTAGAACAGGCCATTAAGATATTCAGACAAAGATGGCCAGGACTGGACTTCGTCGGATACAGGAACGGGTACTTCAATTCTGAAAAGGAAATGGAAGAAGAAGCAGAAAAGATTGCGGGCCTGCAACCTGACTTTCTCATCGCAGGAATGGGGGTATTGACTCAGGAAACATTCTTGCTGAAAATACGTGAGGCAGGTTTTCAAGGTATCGGCTTTACTTGCGGAGGATTCATACACCAAACGGCAAAAAACGAAATAGACTATTACCCCGACTGGGCGGGTCGGATGAACATGCGATTCCTCTACCGCATGTACAAAGAAAAACATACCCGCAAAAGGTATCTACAGGCAGCACTGCTCTTCCCTTCACGCTTCATCCACGAACGCCTCTTCGGATGATTCGCACCAGCGCCCGGCATGATGTATAAAGCAGAGAAAAAGGTAAGAGTATCAAAAATATGACGAAGGGGGTAACTTTACCCATCAAACGTTCTATTTCTTTTTTCATGCTGCAAAAATAATTGTTTTTTGTTCATGAACACCTCGTCACAAGAAAAAACGACGAAAGCTTTTTTCCAATTATTGCGTATTGCTATTGGAAATGAAAACGCTTTCTCCTACTATCTAAATGATGATGAATGGAATTGGATCTGGGACATGGCTCACCGACAGGCTTTGACCGGAGTCGTCTTTGACGGAATCTGCCTGTTGCCACAAAAACAGCGTCCCCCCCAGGCCATTATACTCAAAGGGGTAGCTGCCATACAAAACATAGAACAAGCCAACCGTCTACTGAACCGGTACTCGGTACTGGTCTCACAGAAATTCCAAAAAGAGGGCTTTCGTTCTGCCATACTCAAAGGACAAGGTAATGCCTTATGGTATCCTAATCCCATGCACCGTATGCCGGGAGACATAGATATCTGGTTGGAAGGAGGGCGGGAAAAAATCATGGCTTACGTACGACATTACTTCCTCAAAGCAAGCGCACGCTACCATCATGTAGATTTCCCTATCATAAAAGGTATTGATATAGAAGTTCATTTTACGCCAACTTGGATGAGCGCTTATCCGGACAACCGCTTTTTACAGAAATGGTTTGCAGAAGAACAGGAAGCACAATTCGCGAATACTGTCACATTGCCCGAAAACACTGGAACTATCCCTGTTCCGACACCTGCATTCAACCGTATATTCCTTTTAATACATATTTACCGGCATTTCTTTGACGAAGGCATCGGGTTAAGACAGTTATTGGATTATGCCATGTTACTAAACCAAGGCACAACGGAAAAGGAAAAAGCGGAATCCGTCAGAATCCTAAAAAGAATGCATCTGTTACGCTTCACGTCCGCCCTCATGCATATCTTGCAAAATGTCTTTGGCATAGAAGGAAAACATTTGTTGACAGCTCCATCCGAAAAAGAGGGGGATTTCATTCTGCAAGAAATCATGCAAAATGGCAACTTCGGGCAGCACAATCGTAATATCAATCGGCAAAACGGGAAGTCCGCCTCCTACTTCACCAGCAAATTTCTCTATAAGACACGATTCCTGACGCGTTATCCACGCGAAACAATATGGGGGCATGTTTTCTGGATTGGGCAACGGATATGGAGATGGCATAAAAGATACGTGTAAACAAACATCTCGATGAGATTCCACGACAACATCCTTCGCGACTACCAAGAAGACATGAAACGGTGTGCCTTCGAGGCTTGGGAACACCATCAAAGCATAATGGTACAGATACCCACAGGAACGGGAAAGCCCCACCTGCTTGCATCCATCATCCATGATGCCATGAAGCCGACCGGAAAATCTACATATACCAAGGAGCAACGATGTGTTTGGTTCATCAAGAAAATGGCATAAAAAACACAAAACATATTGCTTTGCCGCAAAGATTTTCTACCTTTGCAAAACAGGTTGCAATATTTAAAATCGATGAGTTATGGCTAACTATATCCGTTTTGACTGGGCTATGAAACGCTTATTGCGCAACAAGGCCAATTTCAGCGTGCTTGAAGGATTACTCACCACTCTGTTGGGCGAGAATATCACCATCCGCGACCTCTTGGAAAGCGAAAGTAATCAGGAAGAGGAGTTCGACAAATACAACCGGGTGGACATGCTTGCGGTGAACTCCCGTGGCGAACTGATTCTCATCGAAGTGCAAAACAACAATGAATATGCCTATTTCCAACGCATGTTGTTCGGAACTTCCAAATTGGTAACGCAGTATATCAACCGTGGAGAAAGTTACGAAAAGGTACGCAAGGTGTACAGCGTGAATATCGTTTATTTCTCTTTGGGGCATGGCAAGGACTTTGTCTATCACGGAAAAACAGAATTCCGTGGCATCCACGAAAATGACTTACTGGAGTTGACTCCGTTCCAACGCCAGACCTTTAATGTGGACGAGGTAAGCCAACTCTACCCCGAATATTATATCTTGAAAGTGAACGATTTCAACAAAGTGGCCAAAACGCCGTTGGAAGAATGGATATATTATTTGAATACGGGAAATATCTCGGATACGGCGCATGCACCGGGATTGGCAGAGGTTCGTGAGCGATTGAAAGTGGACAACATGACACAAGGTGAACGAGATGCTTACTACCGGCATCTGGACAACATCGTGATTCTGCGCGACAACATTTACACAGAGCGAGCGGAAGGAAGAGAGGAAGGAAGGGCTGAGGGACGTGCGGAAGGACGTGCAGAAGGCATAAACATCGGCGAACAAAACAAGGCTTTTGAAATTGCGCGAAAATTGAAACAGAAAGGTTATACGATAGTTGAAATTACCGAATTAACCGGATTGTCGCCTGACGATATAGCTTCTGCCTAACGGCAATACTTTCGGCCTGTTTTCCAACTAATAATCATCTACTCATTAAATACTTTAAAAAGCGGAACTGATTTTTAAAGTATTTCCCTAAAAAGAAACCGCCAGCCAGACGGCTTCTTTATAATTCCATTATTCTTTTTATTTCGCTTTCATTTCCCATGTTCAAGAACAAATTGGGAAAAGAACTTTCGTTAAGAGACTATCAAAAAAACATCAAGCGACGTGTCTTCGATGCGTGGCGCAACCATGCCTGTGTCATGGTACAGATGCCGACAGGTACGGGGAAAACCCATCTGTTGGCATCCGTCATTTATGATCTCTTGAGCGCGGAACCGGAACAGTGCGTCTGGATTATCGCCCACCGGCGTGAATTGGTAGAGCAAATAGAAAACACCGTCGCACGATATGGTATCCGTAAGGAGAACGGCCAGGTAAGGGCGATGTCTATCCAATGGTTGTCACGCCACTGGAATGACATCCACAATGCACCGGCACTGATTGTCATCGACGAAGCCCATCATGCCTTGGCTGAAAGCTATAAGGAACTTTGGGCGCGATACCCCCATGCCAAGAAATTGGGCATGACAGCCACACCGTGCCGACTGAACCGCAAAGGATTCACGGACTTGTTCGATACGCTGGTCACTTCAGACAGTATTGCCGACTTCATCAGCGAGGGGTGGCTTTCAGTTTTCGACTATGCTTCCATCAAACCGGACAGCGACGACCAAAAGCTGATTGACAGCCTGAGTAAGCGAAGTTGGGACGGCGACTTCCAAATCAAGGAGATGAATGCCGTACTCAACAAAAGGCCGACTATCGAAAGGTTGTACGAGAGTGTCAGGCATTATGCCGACGGAAAGAAAGGTATCGTCTATGCCATCAGCATCGGACATGCCCGAAACATCGCTTCTTACTACAGCAAGCATGGAATGAATGCCGTGGCGATAGACAGCAAGACACCTGCTTCGCGAAGAAAACAATTCGTGGAGGATTTCAAACAGGGGCGGATACAGATACTGGTCAATGTGGATGTATTCAGCGAAGGGTTCGATTGTCCGGACATCGAGTTCGTACAAATGGCACGCCCCACCCTTTCGTTGGCCAAATACCTACAGCAGGTGGGACGCGGATTGAGGAAGAGCAAGGGTAAAGAATATTGTATGCTGATAGACAATGTGGGACTCTACCGCATGTTCGGTCTGCCCATTGCAAACCGTGACTGGCAGGCCATGTTCGAAGGACGATTAGCAGGCAAGGGTCATACCCATGACATCGAAACAGGATACTATTGTGCTGCAGGAAACTTAACGGCAAATGATACCATACGCCCCAATGATACTCTTGAACTAGTAATGACCCACGACCAGCTTCCGGATTATTTGACCTGTGTAAAAGACAGCTTGGAGAATCGCCCTAATCATGAGACTCTGAATGCTTTTAAAGACAGGACAAGCGGTTTGTACGGACTGAAACACGGAAATAAAATAACGGCTCTCCCACAGTATGTTTCGGTATTCGACACAGATGACGGTTTTGCTGCCGTACGTTTCAAAAACTGGTCTGTGGGGATCGTAAACGAAACCGGCGAAATAAAGATGCAGTTGGGACATTTCAAGAAACTGAAATTTCTGAAGGACAAGCTCCTCGCTGTTACAGACAACAGAGGCAAAATGTCCTATATCGATCTGAGGAGCGGAAAGTCATACAAGCAAAGACCTAAGGTGCAAATTTTCGGAAAAGTGCAGATGCTGGAGGTTGACGGTATCTGCTACAGCCGGACGAAGATTTTGTACAAGAAAGAATCGAATATGAGCCTGCAACAGGTGTGCCAACACGGTTTCTGCCTGAGATTTTATGATTTTCTTACTATACCCCAATGCAGACAAGTAGACAAGGAAGATGACACATCGGGGTATGACAGTGTATGCCTGCTTGCTGACGATTACGAAACCTATTATCATTTTTGCGGAATGTTGCCAGACGGTAGTATAATCGTTGAGGACCATGAAGGTAAATATTATCTCGTCAAAGAAGGAGAAGTCAAGCAATACATCGCACACGAAAAGCCCCAAACGGAAGAAGAAAACTTTGATGTGGTTATACCTCGCCTGAAAGCCGAGGCTGCCCAACGCGCCTCCCAACAGAAAAACATAGAAAAACGGGAAAAAATCCAACGACGTAAAGAACGATTAAACAGAATTCAACATGCAGAACCTTTCAAATCAGGACTGAAATGGGGATTGAAACAAGGAGACAAGGTAATTGTCCCACCGGTTTATCGTAACCTTCAAACGCCGGTAGGCAACTACTGTGCCTTTGAAGGTAATCCTCGCCAATGGGGCGTCATCATGCTGGATGGCAAGGTCGTAGTTGAAGCACGATATATAAACGTGGAGATAAAAGAAAACGGTACGGCCCGCCTGACCATCATACCGGGAAAAACGAAAACAGTGAAATTACAATAAAATGGTTAAGGAACAGCAGGAAACAGATTGCGGTTCAGGCATTCTCCCCTACACAAGATTCTTACAGAAAGAGCCTTCATCTTTCAGGGTGCACAACAAGCGACTGTCATACGGCGTATTATAAACTAAAGGATAAAAAGCCCATCTTTCAGCGCCCTTTCATGGCGGAAAGTGGTAAAAAGTTCTCAGCCAAGCGTTTTTTCAATCTCAAGCGAACGATTTTTCAATCTCAGCCAAACGTTTTTCCATTCTCAGCCGAACGAAATGAAGCCAAGCTGAAAGATGCCCGAAACATCCTTCAGAACGTAACATATACGTAATGAAAGACTTACCATAGCACCTGAAAGATGAAGACTATTTTTAAAACTCTTGGAGAAACGTAAGGAGGGAGGAGAAGGAGAATCTATGCAAATAGTTATTTTAAGGCTATTCCATTCTATTTCCCAAGCACTATATTCGTATTGATATTGAGTTTTCTGCTAATATCACGAGACACTTTCAAAGTAGGCTCGCAATGGCCTGTCAAGTAGTCGCTGACACGTGAAAGACTTACTCCGAGAATTTAACTTAATTAATACCCATTTCATACATACGAAGTTTCATCACATTTACCAATGAAGGAGTCTTTATCGGATAATGTTCATCTTCATATTCCGATACAAGTTTAGACAATAAATCTAATTCTATCAGGTTCTTGTCTGTCAATGGTACATTGTCGTCAGTCAATGGCAGAAGTTCTTCAATTCTTTCCATTGCTGCCTTATAAGTTGTTTCGTTCTGAATCCTTACCATACGCCCATACGTTTTTGCATCTATCAAATTATATTTCGTGCAAAATCTGTGCAAATGCCCGTAAAAATAAAAAAGACACTCAAGAGTGGAAGCCTCTCAAATGCCTTATATCTAAGCTTTTACGCTTTGTAGCGGGACCCGGGATTGAACCGGGGACCTCATGATTATGAATCATGCGCTCTAACCAGCTGAGCTATCCCGCCATCCTTTCGTTTGCGGTTGCAAAGGTACGCATTATTTTCATTCCACCAAAAGAAAATTCTACTTTTTTTCATTTTATCCTCAAACAGTCTTTTTAAAAAGCACCTTGCACATCGGATTCCATCCTGTTTTCTCTCATTATAGCAAAGTCTAACCAACTTATAGAAGCCACCGAAAAGGCTCTTTTATAGGACACTGTTCCATAAAAACATCTAAAATATAAGGCTACAATATTTTTTTATACTAACTTTGTCCGTTAATTCGTACGAACAACAATGGGATGAAGTTCATTAAGAAAATAGACATATTCGTATTCAAAGCCTATTCTTTACTCTTTGTCGGCACGTTTTTCATCTGCCTTTTCATTTTCATGATGCAATTCATGTGGCGTTATGTAGACGAACTGATTGGTAAAGGTTTGACTTTGGACGTTTTAGCCCATTTCTTCTACTATGCGGGATTGACTTTGATTCCCATGTCCTTGCCTCTGGCTATTCTATTAGCCTCACTCATTACTTTCGGTAATCTCGGTGAGCGTTTCGAACTGCTTTCCATGAAAGCTGCAGGCATTCCGCTCATCCGTATACTGCAACCCATTATCATTTTCAACATCCTGCTTTGTATCGGTTCATTTTATTTTCAAAACGTAACCGGACCTGAGGCGCAAAAGAAGTTCTATACACTCATTTACTCCATGAAGCAGAAGTCGCCTGAGTTGGAAATCCCAGAAGGTATCTTCTACAGTGAGATTCCTGGATACAACATTTTCGTGGAGAAGAAAGGAAAGGAAAACGGTATGCTCTACGGAGTCATGATTTATAGTACGACCGACGGGTATGAAGATGCGCAAATCGTATTGGCCGACTCCGCTGAACTCAAAACGACGGCAGACGAAAAGCATCTTATGCTGACTATGTACGCCGGAGAACGTTTTCGTAACATGCAAGCCCAAGGCAACATGATGGCTCGTGCCAACGTTCCTTATATGCGGGAGACATTCATCCAAGAAACCGATCTGATTCCGTTCGACAACAATTTCAACATGATGGATGCCAACGTATTCAGCGGAAGCGCACAAACCAAGAATTTGCGGGAAATTGAAACCGGACTCGATTCTTTGGCACATAAAAGCGACAGTATCGGCCGCTCGCTTTTTGCCTACTTGCAGAACACGACTTATCGGAGAAAAGTAAACATTGCCTCACAAGACTCGGCCAAGATTGCCCGACAGACGTTGAACTTCGACACTCTGTACAGCCAACTGACCGTCAGCCAACAACAGAGTATTTTACGGAATGCCATGCAAAAAAGCACGGTGGCTACTAATGAATATGAGTTTCGCGGTTTGATTTCGAAAGATATAGACCAGTCCACCCGGACACACTGGGTGGAATGGCACAAGAAGTTCACACTCTCATTAGCCTGCCTGTTCTTCTTCTTTATCGGTGCCCCTCTTGGAGCCATCATCCGCAAAGGAGGTTTGGGTGTACCGGTTGTCATATCCGTCACCATTTTCATCTTCTATTATATCATCAACGTGTCAGGAGAAAAAATGGCAAAAAGTGGAGAATGGGTTCCCTGGTTCGGCGAATGGCTTAGCTCCATGGTGCTCTGCCCTATCGGCATTTTCCTGACTTATAAAGCCAATAAAGATTCAGCCGTATTCAATATCGAAGCATATATCAATGTGATACGCAAGATTCTGGGACTTCGCATATCCCGTCATATCGCCCGTAAAGAAGTCATCATACACGACCCGGATTATCCCGTTGTAAAAACAGAACTCATGGCCTTGTCGCAAGAATGGCAAGCATACGCACAAAAGAGCCGGTTACGTCTGCCGCCCAACTACCTGCACATTTTCTTCCATAATATAGACGACCATGAGGTTATCAGCCTGAGCCGAAAAATGGAAAACCTCATCACCATACTGTCCAACAGTCGGGACGCGGCAATCTTGGATGCTTTGAACAAACTTCCTATCGTGTCTACACATGCACATACGCGCCCGTTCCATAATTATAAGTGGAATATGGTATTAGGCATCATATTCCCTGTGGGCATATTCTTTTATTTCCGGATTTGGCGATACAGGTTACGTCTTTACAAGGATATACAACAAATAAAAAAATACAGCGCGTTTATCGCCGAACGAATCAAGAAGATATCTGAAATCGAATAAAACATCATAAAGTCATGGATACATTCAAACTGAATACAATAGAAGAAGCCGTTGCCGACTTCAAAGAAGGCAAGTTCGTAATAGTAGTGGACGACGAAGACCGTGAGAATGAAGGTGACTTCATCACGGCTGCGGAAATGATTACGCCTGAAAAAGTAAATTTCATGCTTCAGGAAGGAAGAGGCGTGCTCTGTGCACCGATTACCATTTCACGTAGTGAAGAACTGGACTTACCTCATCAGGTCAGCACCAATACTTCTATCTTAGGAACCCCTTTCACCATAACCATAGACAAACTGGAAGGCTGTACCACCGGAGTTTCCGCGCATGACAGGGCTGCCACCATCCGCGCATTGGCCGACCCGTCTTCCCGTCCGGAAACCTTTGGCCGCCCAGGGCATATCAACCCGCTGTATGCGCAAGACAAAGGCGTACTGCGCCGTGCCGGACATACAGAAGCTGCTGTCGACCTGGCACGTCTGGCTGGCTTGCAACCGGCCGCTGCCCTCATCGAAATCCTGAATCCGGACGGTACCATGGCCCGCATGCCTGAATTACAAAAAGTGTCCGCACGCTTTGGAATCAAAATCATAGCCATACGCGACTTGATTGCCTATCGGCTCAAACAAGAGTCCATGGTGGAACGCGGCCCGGAAGTAGACATGCCTACCGACTACGGGCACTTCCGCGACATCACTTTCCGCCAGACCAGTAACGGACTGGAACACGTGGCACTTATCAAAGGAGAATGGGAACCGGACGAACCGATTTTAGTGCGTGTACATTCTTCGTGCGTCACCGGAGACATATTCGGCAGCCAGCGTTGCGATTGCGGAGCACAACTCCATAAATCCATGCGCATGATAGAAGAGGCCGGAAAGGGCGTTATCCTCTACATGAATCAGGAAGGGCGCGGCATAGGCCTTTTCAACAAGATGAAAGCCTATAAGTTGCAAGAAGAAGGTATGGATACCGTAGATGCCAACGTACATCTCGGTTTCTTGCCTGATGAACGCGAATACGGTGTCGGAGCTCAAATCCTGCATGAATTGGGCGTACATAAAATGCGCCTGTTGACGAACAATCCGGTCAAACGTGTAGGTTTGGAGGCCTACGGACTCGAAATCGTGGAAAATGTGCCCATCGAAGTTCCGGTCACCCCCTACGACGAAAAATATATGCGAACCAAAAAAGAACGTATGGGACACACATTGCATTTCAATAAATAACCCTACTCTCAAAAACAACAACATAATGGAAACTAAAAACATATATGCTTATAACCCGAAAGAGACGGAACAGGCTTCCGTGTTTTCCAAACTCATGCGTAATGTCTATCGGTGGATGACATTCGCTTTGGCCATTACCGGACTGACAGCCGCATGCGTGGCAGGCAATGCCACACTGATGCAATTCATATTGGGGAATCAGGCCGTGTTCCTCGGACTTATCATTGCCGAACTCGTCGTAGCCTTTACCCTGATAGGCCGTGTCAGCAAATTGTCATTCACCAATGCCTCTCTATTGTTTATTCTGTATTCCATCCTTACCGGAGCTACTCTGTCTACCATTTTTCTGGTATACGAAATAGGTTCCATCGCTTCTACTTTCTTCGTCACTGCCGGTACATTCGGAGCCATGTCCTTAGTAGGATATTTCACTCATAAAGACTTAAGCAAAATGGGAACATATCTCATCATGGTACTCATCGGACTTATCATCGCAACCATAGCGAACTGGTTTATAGCCAGCACTACGCTCGACTGGGGTATCACGTATGCCCTTGTGCTCGTTTTTGTCGGACTGACGGCATACGATACCCAAAAAATCAAGGTCATGTTGCGTGAGCATGGAATGGGACTGGACGAAAGCACACAAAAGTTGGCTTTAATGGGTAGTTTCACTTTGTATCTGGATTTCCTGAATTTGTTTCTCCAACTACTGAAAATCCTTGGAAAAAGAAAATAACGGCAGGGAATAAGATTGATTTTTCACCAAAAAGACACCTTTTTCATCGAAAAGGAGTTAAAAGTGTAGCACATATCCGCAGAATTGCCTAACTTTGCAACATCAAGCCACGAGAATCAATAAATTAAGAAACATATATGAATCAACTATCAGACCGTTTGAACAGACTTTCTCCCTCTGCAACTTTAGCTATGTCTCAAAAAAGCAGCGAGCTGAAAGCACAAGGTGTAGATGTAATCAATTTAAGTGTCGGCGAACCGGATTTCAACACTCCGGATCATATCAAAGCGGCTGCCGTCAAGGCCGTAGAAGAGAATTATTCACGCTATTCTCCCGTACCGGGCTATCCCGCACTGCGCGAAGCCATCTCTGCCAAACTGAAAAACGAAAACGGCTTGGACTATGCACCGGCACAGATTCTTTGTTCCAACGGAGCCAAACAATCTGTATGTAATGCCATCATGGCATTGGTCAATGCCGGTGATGAAGTGATCATTCCGGCTCCTTATTGGGTCAGCTATCCCCAAATGGTCAAATTGGCCGAAGGAGAACCCGTCATTGTAGAAGCAGGCATAGAACAAGATTTCAAGATTACGCCCGAACAGTTGGAAGCGGCCATCACGCCGAAAACACGTGCGCTGATTCTCTGTTCCCCCAGCAATCCTACGGGTTCGGTATATTCCAAAGAAGAGTTGGCCGGTCTGGCTCGCATCCTCGCACAACATGAGCGCGTGATAGTCATTGCCGACGAAATTTATGAGCACATCAATTATATCGGCAAACATGAAAGCATCGCCCAATTCGCAGAAATAAAAGACCGCGTAGTCATCGTCAACGGAGTATCGAAGGCATACGCCATGACGGGATGGAGAATCGGTTTCATCGCCGCTCCCGAATGGATCGTAAAAGGCTGTAACAAGCTACAAGGCCAATACACCAGCGGCCCTTGCTCCGTTTCGCAAAAGGCCGCCGAAGCCGCTTATACGGGTTCACAGCAATGCGTAGAAGACATGCGCCAGGCTTTTGAACGCCGTAAAAACCTGATTGTCAAATTGGCTAAAGAAATTCCCGGATTGGAAGTGAACAACCCGGAAGGCGCATTCTATCTGTTCCCCAAGTGCAGTTCGTATTTCGGTAAGAAAGACGGTGAACGTGTAATCAACAACTCCACCGACTTTGCCATGTACCTGCTTGAAGTGGGACATGTAGCTACAGTGGGTGGCGACGCTTTCGGATCCCCCGAATGCTTCCGTATGAGCTATGCCACCAGTGACGAAAACATTGTCGAGGCCATGAAACGGATTAAAGACACCCTGGCCCGACTGAGATAAAAAGAAGTACGTCTTTAAATAATCTAATGCAAAGTATCTCGTCGGAAAACACTGTCGGGGTACTTTTCTTTTTACATAAAAAACGAATAGTATTTTGGATTAAGACATAATTATAAGTATTATATAGAACACAAGGAATGAGAAAAAACATAATATGGATAAGCCTGTTTTCTTTCGCTATGACAACGATAGCGGAATCCTCTATCGCATCTGTAAATACAGGCATTTTTCCCCTCCTGGCAAAAAACAGAAAGAAAGCAGAGCCCAAAGACTCGGTTGCATCTGATTATAAAAAGCTGACGGGAAGAGACTCGGTTGCCCTCAAAGGAATTGCCAATATCATAAAGAAAAACGGCAGTTTCTATTTGGAGTTCCCGGCCCGACTGTTAGGACGTGAATTTCTGGTTACCAACCGCTTGCAGAAAGTGCCTTTGGAATTGAATGAGGCCGGAGTAAACAAGGGTATCAATTATGAGAACCAAGTCGTCACTTTCGAATGGCAACGCGAAGGAAAGAAATTATGTATCCGCCAGCAACGTCTCACTCCTGAAGTTCCTGTCACGGATGCTTTAGCCTCATCTGTAGCAGACAACTATATCAATCCGCTTATCGCCAGTTTGAAAATAGAGGCCGTAGCACCGGACTCCAGTACCGTAGTAGTTAAAATCGACGAATTGTTCAACGGGAAGCAAACCGGGCTCAACGACGTATTCAACAACATCAATCTCGGAACGTCTGCCAATGCCGACCTCTCCCGCATCCTGGACATCAAGGCATTTGAAAGCAATATCACGGCCACTTCGGAACTGACTACCATCGTAAGAGAAGGCATGAGTAAAGTAAACGTGACCGTAGTGATCAGTTCATCGCTCAGCCTCTTGCCTGAAACTCCGATGAGAGGACGCAAAGAGAGCAAAAAGGTCGGATATTTCACGACCCACCGCCTCAGCTACTCAGACCGTCAACAAGAACTTGAAACCCGCCGCTACATCACACGTTGGCGTTTGGAACCATCAGACGAAGCCGCTTATTTACGCGGCGAACTAACCTCTCCGAAAAAACCGATTACATTCTATATCGACCCGGCTACACCGAAGCAACTGCGCCACTACATCCGCAAAGGTATTCTGGATTGGAACACGGCTTTTGAACAAGCCGGTTTCAAGGATGCCGTGCGGGTGGAAGAATATACCGACAGTATGGCAGCAGAAGGAGACGATTTGAAATATTCCTTATTCACCTATGCAGCTTCGGACAAGTCTAATGCCATGGGACCGTCGGTCATCGACCCGCGTACAGGCGAAATCATCGAAGCCGACATCATCTGGTGGCACAACGTCGTATCTTTATTGCGCGAATGGATTGTTGTACAGACCGGTGCTGTCAATCCAGCCGTGCGGAATCCGGAACTGCCCGACAGCCTGATGGGAGATGCCGCCCGTTTCGTAGCTTGCCATGAAGTAGGGCATTCTTTGGGTCTCAAGCATAACATGATTGCATCCTGGGCCTACCCGACCGACTCCTTGCGTTCTCCCGAATTCATGTCACGAGTAGGCGGCACAGCGTCTTCCATCATGGACTATGCCCGCTTCAACTACGTGGCCCAACCGGGAGACCACGTACCTTACGTCTCCCCACACATCGGTCCCTACGACCGCTTTGCCATCGAATGGGGATATCGTTGGTACCCGGACGAGGAAACGGAAAAAAGACAGCTCCGTGCGCTGTTGGACAGCCATACGGAGAAAATATACAAATACGGGGAAGAGCAATCTCCACGCGAAGCTGTAGACCCACGTTCCCTCAGCGAAGACTTAGGTGACAACGCCATGAAATCGGCTGGCTACGGTATAGAGAACCTGAAACGTATCGTACCGGAAATCGTTGAATGGACTACCACCGGCGAAGAAGGGCAGACCTATAAAAACGCGGCCAAGCTCTACGCCGGAGCCGTCTTCCAATGGGGACTCTATCCTTATCATGTCATGGCCAATGTGGGTGGAATCTATTTGGAAAGCACAGAGGTCGGTGACGGCCAAAAGACTTATACTTTTGTGGAAAAGGAAAAACAGAAAGAAGCCGTACAGTTCCTGCTCGATCAGTATATCACCTATCCGGCCTGGTTGTTCGACACCTCTGTTTCCGACTACACTTACATACTGAAAGAAACTCCGCTCGGCACGTTGGAACAAAGCCCTAACGCCATGTACAAGAACACGCTGAACTACTTGTTGTGGGACTTGCTAGACAACAAACGTATGGTTCGCATGTTTGAAAATGAATTTCAGAACGGCGAGAAAGCCTTTACCCCCGTGGAAATGGTAGACATGTTGCACAAACACATATTCAAGCCCACCGTGGCAGGCAAGAAGCTCGACGTAATGACCCGAAACCTGCAAAAGTCGTTCGTCGATGCACTTATCACGGCAGCCGCCGAAGAGGAAGGTGTGAAAATCAACAAACGCCTCCACGCCCCCCTGCCGGCTTTGAATACCACGGCCTTGCCGTGCAACGCCCACGGATGCTCTTCTGCCATGAACGGCGATAATCGCAATGCCCGCCTCATCGACATGTATAGTACGCAAATCAACCGTGTCAGCGACGCTATCAGTGTCAAACGCGGAGAATTGATGAGCATCTTACAATTGCTGAAAAACAAACGAAACATTTCCGACCCTGCCACCCGTTTCCATTACGAGGACATGATCCTGCGTATCCAAACGGCACTCGGGTTGACTAAATAAAAACAACGAAAGGAATGAATATGAGAAGAATTGAATGTATCCTCTTGTGTCTGTTCATCGGGATTCTGTCCATGGCGGCACAGACCCGCACCGTCACCGGATCTGTCTTCGACAAGGCAGACAACCAACCGGTTATCGGTGCCACCATAGCGGTCATGAGCGCACAAGGTACCGTGGCGCATGGCACGACAACCGACTTGGACGGTAAGTTCAAACTGGAAGTACCCTCAGGAACCCAAAACCTGACTTGCCGTTTTATGGGTTATACAACGACCACGATTCATCTTCAAACTGGAAAAGACAACTATACAGTCTATATGGAAAATGATTCCAAACAGTTGAATGAACTGGTCGTCACGGGTTATCAGGCAATCGACCGCCGCAAGTTAACCTCAGCCGTCACAACGATAAAGATGTCCGATGAGATTATCGGTGGAGTCAACAACATAGACCAGGCTCTGGCCGGACAGATTGCCGGATTGTCCAGCGTGACATCTTCCGGTTCACCCGGTGCGCCGGTCAAGTTACGTATCCGCGGAACGGCCTCCCTCAGCGGAACGCAAGACCCGCTCTGGGTGCTCGATGGCATTCCATTGGAGGGTACAGACATCCCGTCTATGGAAGATTTACAAGACATAGATAACATCTATCAGACTTCAATCGCAGGTATTAATCCGCAGGACATTGAAAGCATCACGGTACTGAAGGACGCAGCAGCCACGGCCATTTATGGTGCCCGGGCTGCAAACGGTGTAATCGTTATCACCACCAAAAAAGGAAAAGCAGGCAAGCCGCAAATCAACTTCTCCATGAAGTTGACGTACAACCCCAAGACAGACATCGACCGCCTCAACCTTTTGAACTCTGATGAAAAGGTTGACCTTGAACTTGGTCTATTGCAGTCCGATTATACCTATCGTGAAAACAAAGGTGACGTAGCCCGTATCATTGCAGGCTATGGGCTGACCGATGCCTACAAGGCCGGAGGTTGGAACGCTCTCTCGCCCGAGGCACAGGCTGACATCAATGCCCTGCGGGCTGTCAATACGGATTGGAACGACATCCTCTTTCGGGGCGTGTTCAACCAAGAATACAATGTAAGCCTTTCCGGAGGTTCTGAAAAAGCTACCTACTACTCCGCCTTAGGCTACTATGTGGAACAAGGCAATGTGGAAAGCGTAAAGAACGACCGCTTCAACCTGACGCTGAAAACCGACTACCGTATTAATAGCAAACTGAAAGTGGGAGCCTCCGTATTCGCTAACCGACGCAAACAAAGGTCTTATCTGACCTATGGCGATGGGTTCACCAATCCCGTTTATTATTCACGGATAGCCAATCCCTACCTGCGTCCCTTTGATGATGAAGGAAATTATATCTACGATGTCAACGTACAACATAGCAAAGGTGATATCGCGTCAGACTTTAACATTTTCGAGGAACGTGCCAACACATCCAACATCAACACAACAACATCCTTAATGTCCATCTTCGATGCAGAACTCAAACTGGACGAACATTTCAAGGTCACCTCACAGTTTGGTTTACAATGGGACGAAGGCACTATCGAAAAATATGCCGGAGAAAACAGTTATGCCATGCGACGGGAGAAAGAACAAAACACATATTCTTACAGCGATGGCAAACGTACCTTCCTTCCCGACGGAGGAAGCAACAAAATCACGGACAGCCACCAAACCCAATGGACCTGGAAAGCCATGGCCGAATATGACAACCGTTTCAAGGACATCCATGAATTGGAAGTGATGTTGGGTACAGAAATCCGTCATAATGAATATAAATCCTTGTTCTCTGCCGCATACGGATATGACAACCGGACGCTGACGTCTGTGCCTGTGGTATTCCCCTCGGACAGAGTGGCAGAAAGCCTTCCGCTTCATACCGAAACATTCACAGAAAATGCTTTCGTCTCTTGGTTTGCCACCGGTTCTTACACGCTACTCCGTCGCTACACATTCGGAGGAAGTGTTCGTTTTGACGGATCGGACATTTTCGGTGTTGCCAAGAAATACCGTTACCTTCCACTCTATTCCGTCAGCGGATTATGGCGTGTCAGTGACGAACCGTTCATGAAGAATGTCACAGCCATAGACAACTTAGGACTTCGTGCATCATACGGCCTACAAGGCAACATTGACAAAAACACTTCTCCTTACCTTATCGGGAAATATTTGCAAGCTACCATTCTGCCGAACCATCCAGAAGATGCACTACGTCCGCAGAATGCTCCTAACCCGGACTTGCGTTGGGAAAAGACACAAAACGTGAACGTCGGAATGGACTTGTCGCTTTGGGACAACGCTATCTCATTGAGCGTGGACTACTACTATCGTAAGGGGACAGACCTTATCGGTATGCGTATGTTGCCCTTGGAAACCGGTTATTCTTCCACCACGGTCAACTGGGCCAGCATGAAAAACCAAGGTGTGGAAGTGGCGCTGACCACACGGAACATCCACACCAAAGATTTCACTTGGTTCACCAATCTGAATTTCGGTTTCAACGACAATACCGTCTTACAGGAAACAGTAGCCGAAAACTCCACCACACCAAGCCGGGAAGGCTATCCCGTAGGTGCCATTTTCACTTACAAGACCGCCGGACTGGACGATGAAGGCTACCCATTATATCTTACAAAAGACGGACAAAAACTTTCAGCAAAAGACTTTTTCCAATTAAATAATGCCGGTGCCAGTTCTCTGAGCGCGGAAGAACAACGCAACCTGTTGACCTACATGGGTAGCACTGACCCGAAAGTTTCGGGCGGATTCACGAATACATTCAAGTATCAACGCGTGACATTGAGCGTCAACTGTATCTTCAACTTCGGTATGCACGTGCAGACCACGCCAAGCTACAGTCTGACCACTTATGACCGCGGTCTAAACACAAACCGTGACATCCTGAACCGTTGGACACCCGACAATCCAGAGGGGACATCTCCGAGGCTCATCAACAGCAGCGACAGGCCGGAGGAATATTCTTTTTATGATAACTATCCCATCCTGAACAGTTTGGATATCTACGTCAAGAAACAGAACTACTTCCGTTTCCAGAGCATCCGCCTTGCTTACGACCTGCCTACACATTGGTTGAAGCCTATCGGAGTGAAAAGTGCGTCCGTATCGCTGGAAGGACGTGACCTTTGGGTCATCGCCAGCAACTATCATAATTATCTCGACCCAGAAACGATGGGAAACCCGTACGCCTCCCCCATCCCTAAGAGTTTCATCTTCGGACTTAACGTGAATTTTTAATTAGGAGAATGAACAATGAAGAAAAAATGCTTTAACATAGTGTGGCTCATCGCCGTTTTACTTTCATTCACAGCTTGTAACGACTTTCTCGATATCCAACCCGTCGGCAAGGTCATGCCCAAAACCGGGCAAGAGTTTCGTGACTTGCTCACCGAAGCCTATTCAGCCATCACCAACGACCGAGGTAAGACAGTATACCGTAGCGATGAACTGATTTTAGATAAAGGTTCCACTACCAGTGAAGGTTTAAACTTGTATTTGGACATTTGGAGATGGAAAGACGGAAGTGAGGACAACAATACAATAAGTTTTGGTTGGCGTACTTTCTATTATGTATCTTACATCGCCAATACGGTAATAGAACAAAAAGACGGTATTACGGAAGCATCAGAAGCCGAATGTAACCAATTGGCCGGAGAGGCCTATATGCTAAGAGCTTATATGCATTTCATTTTAGTCAACCTTTATGCTGAACCGTATACACATTGTGACCCTACTGTCACAAAAGGCATTCCCTTAAAGCTTAACAGCGATGTAAAGGCTGTATTGTCACGTAACACAGTAGGCGAAGTCTACTCTTCCATCCTATCGGATATCAATGAAGCAGAAAAGTTACTGAATGTGGAAACATGGCCTGAAGGAGAAACCTACCGTTTCAATAAACTTTCCGTTGATGCCTTCCGTTCCCGAGTTTATCTTTATATGGGAGATTGGCAGAATGCTTATAACAAAGCCAAACAAGTAGTGGAAACACACGGAGAGTTGGAAGACATGACCACCTCTTCCGTCCTGCCTAACCATTACCATTCTGTGGAAGCCATACTTTCTTTAGAGGAAGTATTTGCAGCAGAATTCCAAACAAATGGTAGAGTATCCAACAGCTTATTGGATCTATATCGTTCCGGAGACATGCGAAAAAGTAAATTTTACCGAGCTGAAACAACATCCATAAGTTACGTAACTAAAGGTGGAAGCAACGAATATCGTTGCACATTCCGCACATCTGAATTCTATTTGACAGCAGCAGAAGCCGCCTTGGAACTAAATGACATGGACAACGCACATTATTACCTGACGGAACTCATGAAGAAACGTTATCATAGTTCAAGATACCCCACGTATGAGGCACTTATCTTGTCCATGACAAAAGATGAATTACGACAAGAGATTTATGATGAACGCTTTCGTGAATTGGCTTTCGAAGGACATAGATGGTTTGATCTTCGTCGTACCAATCGGCCTGAACTGACCAAAACATACGATGGGGAAACTTATATCCTCCAAAAGGACGACGAACGTTATACTCTTCGCATTCCGTCAGAAGCGATTCAAGCCAATCCCGGATTGGAAGAAGAATAAGATTTACAATACAGTACAAATTTAAACAAATTTTATTATGAAGAAGTTATTATCTCTTTGCACACTTGCGGCATGTTCTGCTTTAGTTCAGGCACAGCCGTCCTCAGCACCCACATGGACAGAGTCGTTCAAAGCCGTAGCAGAAGTCGCAGATGCCCACCGAACCGCACCAGTAGCTATCACGCAAGACGGCAATGTCTATTCCACCGGACGCTTCAATCAAACGATTGCAACCGACAAAATTTTCCTTGAACCCGTAGCACAAGACAGTTACTTGATAAAGTATGACAAAGCAGGGAACGAACTGTGGGGAGTGCAATTAGCAGGTTCAGCCACCATTAAAGCCATGGTAACAGATGCTGAAGAAAACGTTTATATTACCGGTACACTGGCAGACAAAGTTGTATTCAATACGACCTCAGGAGAAACCATTACCTTAGAAGGTAAGAAAGGAGATGATGGTTCTTTCGTTAGCACCCAAAGTTTTTCTTTCGTGGCGAAATATGATGCTAACGGTACACTCCTTACTGCTAAAACACTTTCTGCTGAAAAACATCCATCGATTACAGAAATGGAAGGAAACGGCTATCTCTATTTTTCAGAAGGAGGAGTTGTTGAAGCAATCCAACTTGACATAGATAAAGAGAAGCTTTATATCTCTGCAAGTTATACAGGAAAGGCGCATTTTGAGAATCTATCTCTGCAAGCCTCCCTTGTGGATATTTCAGGCTTCATGGTAGAAGATGTACAACACTTTGCTATCGTCAGTCTTTCAGCAGAAGATCTGAGCCAAGCAAAATTAGTAGCAGAGTTAAAGCCTTCTGCTCCTATCACCCAAGAAGTGGCATACAATACTTACAGTTTTAGTTTCACCGAATCGCTTGGTTCGATCTATATCGGTGCTATTGGATGTGGTAATCTGACTCTTGCAACCCCTAATGCCTCTAAAGACTTTACGTTCTTCTTCCCCGGAAATGGTATCACTGAGTACGGACACATCATAGCAAGTATCAACGGAAATGACTTACAAACGGCGTCATACAGTGCTCCCAAAACCACAACCGAGAATAAAAAAACAATAGACGAAATTCAAATAGATGGCAATACACTTTATGTGGGAGGCGTATTCAACGACACATTAGCTTTCGACAATACCGTATTCTCCACTAACAAGACCGACCTTTATGTTGCCGCTCTGAACAAAAACACATTGGAGGTCACGAATACATGGGTAAGCGGATATGATGAAGAAGACAACAACAAGAATGAAGAAGTATTCACAAGCATGTTAGCCGCAGAAGATAACATCTACCTGAATGGCTACCGTAAGCAAATGTCGGACAACACGATTCTCAATGGCTTATCTTATACCATTGAAAACGATAAAATCAGTGGTACAAACACAAATGGATTCATAACAGATGGTGCAGTCAATGATAAGTCCTTAGTATTTGCCGAGATTGATAAAGATGGTAACAATGCAGTGAATTACTATCAAGATATTCTTTCATCCATCGAATGCATAAAGGATAATAAGACTTTACCCGCCCAACGTGTAGGCAATACGTTCTACTTCGCAGAACCGAACGACATCACTGTATACGATCTGCAAGGCCGTATGTTGAAACAGGCCAATCATGCCACTTCCGTCAGCATCGACGACCTGAACCAAGGCATTTATATCCTTTCAAATGGAAAGAGTACGCTGAAAGCTCAAAAAACGAATTTCTAAAAACGAATACCTTTCCATACTATCAAAACCCGCCATTCCCGGTACATTCCGGAATGGCGGGTTTGTTTTTACCAAGCCGCACGAATACAATCACGACAGCAACCAAAGGGAATTACACTTTATCTTTTTGAAGCATCTTTCCGCAATTCACCTATTCCCCAAATAATGCCTACCAACATCAATATTCCAAAAGCTGAAATAAAATAAATCAATCCCATAACTAATTTGTTTTTTTATTAGACAACACGAATAAGATACAACCAAAACGTTTCTCCGGAGATGCCCGAAATGGTGGGTTTGCTTTTACAAAGCCGCACAAATACAACTATGGCAGCAACCAAAGGGGATTATCTTTTTGAGGCGTCTTTCCGCAATTCGCGCGTTCCCCAAATAATGACGACCAAAGCGACAATGACCGTCCCCACAACAAACAACCATACGGTATTAATATCTAATTGCATAATGGCAGCCAATATGACACCACCGAAAATCAACTTGGACAAGTCCAGACAATAATCCCCGAACTTCTCACACAGCATACTTTTCTTGACTCAGTTTTTCCATTTTCATAAAGACAAAGATATACGTTTTCCCCGAACCCATCAACAAAACAAAGGAATTTGTTTCCCAGAGTATTCCCAACCGTTTTTCAGGTCGCATTCCGACAAACTGTCAAAACGACAGTTTCACCCTCACGAGAATGCTTTATTCCGAACTGGAACGAGGCTTCGATAAAAAGAAACGATTCTCGCGCATCGGACGAAAGTCCTTCTGTCAGGCATTCCACGCCTCCCGCTAACTTTTTGCACACCGGAAAAGCAGGCCGTACGTAGGCCGGAGAGACATGAGAAAGCCAAAGGCGGCACCCGCTTGTTATCGTGTCATTCGGAATTTGACAACAACTGTCCCCCATTTAGAGAAAAAAGGGCGGGAAACGCTGGTTTTCCCGCCTCTTTCAGCCAACTTTTCCACCCAAATACGGACTTTTCCGTCAGAATATGAGGAGAAAAAAATGTTTTTCTGCGCCGAACGAAAAATCATTCTCATGCAATTGATTCTTAAAATCCATCAACAAAACCCGTAAATAAGGGTGTAATGTGAAAATATGTGTTTGAACGCCCAGCAAAACCCATACACATCGCATTTTTCAAAGGTCTTTTTCCATCCACAAAAACGGCTGTGACTTTACATTTTATCTCCCGAACAGGAATTTTCGCATCAAAAAGACAGGAATGACTCCCTGCTAATAAACAGACGAACGCAAAACTCAATGCGTTTCAAAACCGCCTATCCCCTGCACAAGGCGCGCCGCATTCCTAACACTATCCAAACGGATACGACGAACGGGGCCGTCAGCGTAGTCATTCCCAGACTCATCCCCCAAACCTGCAAAAGGACTGAGATCACGACGGACAATGTAGCCCACGCTGCCCCTGCCCAGGAACGGTCGCCCAAAGCAATGGCGCAAAGCACTGCATTATACCCAAACAAACCGGCATTGAAAGTCGCATAATCGGAACCGACCATCCAGACCATGCCCAAAGGCAACAAGGCTCCCCACACCGTATACAAGGCATGGACACGGGAGTTGAGCAATATGCCGGCCAAAAAGAAAAGTCCGGAAAGCACCGTGCCGCCTTGGAACATGACCTGACCGATATTCAGACTGAAAGCCTGAAACAAGTCGGACGTCGTTTCTTCCGACATCACAGAAGGCAACAACAATGAGGGAAACCACCAACGGCAAAGGGCCAACAACAACCATACGGTAAGAATGAAAGGAGCCGTGAAACCGGGCAAAAGTTTCTGATAACCAAACACGCGGGCTATCCATGTGGAAAGCACGGAACCCGCCACCAACAAAAGGAGGGAAGCTATCCCTGTCTCCATAAATATACCTACGGCAATGCCTACCAACGTACCGTTGAAACCATACAAACCGTCCTCTATATCTTCTTTTGAGTATCCGGAAAAGAATGCCGTCAGCGTACCGACAAAATTACCCAACAGGGCGAAAAGCGCCAATAGCCACGAGTTGCAAGCTATCCCCACTAACATCAACAAACCCGAAACCGCATTGTTCTGGAACATGACTTGCCCCACTCCTCTTCCGATTATAAATAATCCCTCACGCATACTTCTTGTCTTTATAAACGAAAAACCTTCTCCTCCTTTCGGAAGAGAAGGCCTTTCTTGTCTAACTTTTAAAGATTATGTGATCTCCCTTATATTTAGAGAGAAATTGCACCCGAAGGACATACATCAGCGCAAGTACCGCACTCAGTGCAAGCGTCAGCGTCGATTACATACTTTTCACCTTCAGAAATTGCGCCTACCGGACACTCGTCGATGCAAGTACCGCAAGCTACACAATCATCACCAATTACGTAAGCCATATCAATTAGAATTTAAATTATTAATGCCTTGTTTTATTCAAACGATACCGCAAAGTTAGTATTAAAATAGAATCCCCCCAAATATTTTCTCACTATTTTTAGTGATTTTCATCCGAAAAGCCACGGTCAAATGCAATAAGCTACGTATCTTTGCGTTGTTTTCTAATAAATATCAATGATTCATGAAAAGAATTCTGGCCGTCCTCCTTTGCCTGCTGTCCGCATACGGCATGATGGCACAGGAGCGCAAACTCCAGCATCGTCCGTACATCGACCAAAGAAGATTCCACTACGGATTCCTCTTCGGCGTGCACATGCAGGACCTGGAACTGAAAAACAACGGCTATGTAGATCCGGAAACCGGCGAGCAATGGTATGCCGATGTGGACAACTACAGTCCGGGATTCAGTGTGGGCGTATTAGGTGAAATGCGCCTGAACACCTATTTGTCCCTGCGCCTCGTCCCTACCCTGCATTTCGGACAGAAGCACGTGTCTTTCCATGAACAAAGAACGGGGCAGGACAGTACGCAAAACATCAAATCGACTTATATTTCCGTCCCGCTGGACTTGAAGTTCGCCGCCCCACGCTATAACAACTTTCGCCCCTACTTCATCGCAGGCGTAAATCCCATGGTGGACCTGACTACCAAGAAACAAAAAGCCCTGCTCATGAAACCTTTCGACTGTTATATCGAGGTAGGCATGGGCTGCGACATCTACCTGCCGTTTTTCAAGCTCATCCCCGAACTGAAGTTCTGTTTCGGTTTGGCAGATATCTTACAAAAAAACCGCAACGATTTGATAGACAATTCGCTGCGGAAATTCACCAATTCTTTGGACGGGGCATCGTCGAAAATGATTGTATTGACTCTCTATTTCGAATAAGGGTCAGTCCCCTGTCGGCGACATCTCCAACAGCAGCATGCCGACATAACGTCCGTGCTTGCCCATCTGGTTGCAATACACATCCTCCCCGTCGGCATCTTTCAACACTTCGGGATGCTCGAAATAAGTATGCGAATGGCCGCCCAGCACAATGTCGATATGGCGCGTGGCCGGCACCAGTTCCGTGTCGTCTAGACCGTCAATATCCCACCCCAGATGGGAAAGGCATACCACAAGGTCGCAATGCTCCTTGTTTTTCAATTCATCGGCCACCCGGTTGGCAGCCGTAACCGGGTCTTCATACGTCACCCCCTTGTAATTCTCCGAGGCAACCATCCCCTCCAACTGCGTGCCCAGTCCGAACACTCCGACCTTCACGCCCTTACGTTCCAATATGACATACGGGCGTACCAATCCTTCCAACACCGTACCTTCGAAATGATAATTCGCACAAACGATGGGAAAAGTCGCCTCGCGAAATATGCGCGCCATGTTGTCCAATCCAAAATCAAATTCATGATTCCCGATGGTGACCGCATCGTAACGCATTTCGTTCATCAACTTCACTTCCACATCTCCTTTATATAAGTTGTAGTAAGCAGAACCTTGCGAAAAGTCACCGCTGTCAAAAAGCAACAAGTCCGGGTCTTCCGCACGCAAATCGCGCACCAGCGCCGCACGGCGCACAAAACCGCCTTTATCCGCCAATGCCGTATCGGATGAATTCGGATTGACCGGCATCACACAACTGTGCGTATCATTGGTGTGCACGATACGTAATTCCACTTCACCGTCTTGCGCCGCAAACACGGTGCTTGCCAGTCCGCACAAGACCGACCACATCATAATCCTTACCTTTTTCATTGTCCGGTTTCTCATTGTTTAACGATTCTACCCTCCATACGGGCCGTGATTTTATCCCCCTGCGCAGCCGTCCGGCGAATGGACTCCATGATCAAATCGCGTACGGCTATATTCGTGACTTTCTTCGACAAATTATCTTTCAGGGCATACATCTTGTCATTTCCCTCGGCCAGATAGTCCAACGTAGAAATCACATATATACCATTGGGGTCAATCGGTTTTCCCCCGACCTCGGCACGCAAAAGACGCCCGTCTCCCGTAATGACCAGACGAGCCCCGCTGATGCCCTCGCCCCCCACGGCAGCTATCTGCTCCATCAGCTCCGTCAGCTTGCGCCCGTCCAAAGAGAGGATGCACAGGCGGTTCTCGAACGGGGCTATTTCCAACACATCTCCATACGTCACCTTACCCTTAGGCATTGTACTCCGCAGCCCGCCGATATTACACAGACCGATATCGGCCATCTTGCCCACCCGGAGCGACCCCTCACGCAACACGTCGGCCACAAAATTAGACAAAAGGCTCTCGGGACGGTCTGCCCGCATAGCCACTTCACTCTCTCCCAACACCGGCGACATCATACTGTCCACGGCATGACGGTAGGGAGCCACCACGCGCACCGCACCGCTATCGGGCCTGGCGTCCAGACGGTTCGTCACCTCATAGCGTCCGGCTTTCACCTCTTCCAGTTCGTAACGCTGGGCAAACGTAACCACCGACCACCCGCAACATGCGGATAAAAGCAAAAATCTGAATGTTCTCATCACATCGAAATTATATTCCACTCCAAAATTACAGAAAAAAGCCACATAATCTGTCATTTCATCCGAAAAAAGAAACGGGAGCGGTTGGTTAATTCGCAAAATAGCCGTACCTTTGCACCGCTTTCCGTACAATCGCTGGCAGGATGCAGAGTTCCCTGTTATGTTGTATTGGGACGACAAACAATTTAATGATTAAAACAAACAATGGCAGATTTAATTAAAATTGCAGAAGAAGCGTTTGCTACCGGTAAGGAACACCCCAAATTCAAAGCAGGCGACACCGTTACCGTAGCATATAAAATCGTCGAAGGTAACAAAGAGCGTATCCAACAGTACCGTGGCGTAGTCATCAAGATTTCAGGCCACCAGAACAAAAAACGTTTCACGGTTCGCAAAATGTCCGGAACGGTGGGAGTAGAACGTATATTCCCGATTGAAAGTCCGAACATCGACAGCATCGTAGTGAACAAGATCGGTAAAGTACGCCGTGCTAAATTGTACTACCTGCGCAAACTTACCGGCAAGAAAGCCCGTATCGCAGAAAAACGTACGATTGCCAGCAAATAAGTCTCATACGTTTCAAAATCACACAGCGTCGGAAAGTATCTCCCATGAAAGGAACTTTCCGACGCTGATTTTTTCTCCCTGTCCTCCCGAAAGGCGAGAGGTCAGACCAAACGCAAACCCTCGTCTGTAATCTCGATAAGCCTTTTCTTATAAAGGTCGCCCACGGCCTTCTTGAAAACTTTCTTGCTGACGCCGAACATCGCGTAAATTTCTTCCGCCGGACTCTTGTCACACAAAGGAGTACGGCCTGCATTATGCTGCAAATGTTCCAAAAGCACTTGCGAAAAATCATCCACTGCTTCCCGCCCCTGTTTCTGCAAGGTTATATCCAGCTTACCATCCGGACGGACTTGCTTTATATAGGCCTGCACACGGTCTCCCGTATGTAAAGGCCGGAACAGGTCATTCTCGTAGACCAGACCGGAAAAACGGTTGTCCACAATGACCTTGAAGCCCAAATCCGTTTTTTGCCAGACTAAAATCTGTACCTCATCGCCTTCACGGTAAGGAGGCATCTCGTCCGACAAATAACGTTCCACTTTGGCCGAAGCCATCAGCCGGTAGCTTTCTTCATCGACATGCAAATGCACGATATAACTCCGCCCCTTCTGCATCTTGAGCTTCTGCTCACGGAATGGCACGAACAAGTCTTTCATCAGCCCCCAATCGAGAAACGCCCCGTAATTGTTTACCCACGCGACCTGCAAATAAGCAAAATCTCCGACTTGAGCCAAAGGTGTCTGCGTGGTAGCGACCAAACGTTCTTCGCTATCCAAATACAAAAAGACATCCAACTCGTCTCCCACGCTGCAACCTTCCGGCACATAACGCGCAGGCAGAAGAATCTCTCCCGCATCGCCTCCATCCAAATACATGCCGAAATCCACGGCCTTAACCACCCTGAGGCGATTCATCTTTCCTAATTCTATGTTCATAAGGTTATATTTTTATCATCGGTTATCAAACCGTCTTTCATGTGAATGGTACGGTCTGTCAAACGTGCCAACTCATCATCGTGGGTCACAATGACGAACGTTTGCCCGAACCGGTCCCGTAAATCGAAGAACAACTGATGCAGTTCTCCCTTGTTTTTCGTATCCAGACTCCCCGAAGGCTCGTCGGCAAACACTACGGAGGGATGGTTGACCAAAGCGCGTGCCACAGCCACCCGCTGCTTTTCTCCTCCCGAAAGTTCGTTAGGCTTATGCGAAGCCCTGTCGGACAGTCCCATGAAATCTAGCAACTCTTGTGCCCGCGCCTTGGCCTCACTTGTGGAAGCATGCCCGATGTACGCCGGAATCATCACATTTTCGAGTGCCGTGAACTCGGGCAATAACTGATGGAACTGAAACACGAACCCGATGCGCCGGTTACGGAAATCCGCCATCTCCTTGCGGCTTAGGCTTTCCATGGCAACCCCGTCGAGCCGGACGCTTCCGCTGTCCGGCTTGTCCAACGTCCCCATAATCTGCAATAACGTGGTCTTTCCGGCACCGCTCGGCCCCACGATGCTCACCACCTCGCCCTTACGGATATCGAGGTCGATTCCTTTGAGCACTTCAAGCGAACCGAAACTTTTCCTTATATTCCTGACTTCTATCATAATCCTTCTATAATCTGCTTATCACGTATTGTGCCAAATAACAACCGAACACTGCAGGCATATAACTCACCGTGCCCGTTGTGGTCTTCTTATTCCGTTCTCCCTCAACCTGGACCAAAGCGGCCGGGTCGGCCTGCTGGGCGCAAAACACCACCGGCAACGGACGACGCATGCCATCTCTTTTCAGCCGGGCCCGCACAGCTTTGCTCAACCCGCAATGAAACGTTTCCCACAAGTCGGCAAAACGGATTTGGGTGATATCCGTTTTCGCCCCGGCTCCCATGCTGCTCACGATCCTAATGCGCCTTTTCATCGCTTCTTCAATCAGAGCACACTTGGGCGCTATCGTGTCGATAGCATCAACGATAAAATCAAACTTCGCGCTGTCCAGTAAAGCACCGGCCGAGTGCTCCTCCAGAAATTCAGCCCGCACGGTCAAGTCGAGTTCCGGATTAATATCCTTAAAACGCAGCCCCAACACGCGGACTTTTTCCTCTCCGACCGTCGAATGCAGGGCGCACAACTGACGGTTGATATTGCTCGGCTGCACCCGGTCGGCATCCAACAACGTCAACCGGCCGATTCCAGCACGTACCAACATCTCGGCGGCATACGCTCCTACGCCACCCGTACCGACCACCAAGACATGTGCCCGGTGGAAACGTTCCATCTTGTCCGGCCCCATCAGAAGCGACGTACGCTCCAACCAATCCGGTGTGGTCATTGGCTTTCCTCCTTTCCGTTGCTTCGCGACAACCAATTCTTATACCACTCCTTGGCCGCCTCGTAACGCAAATCGGTCGTCAACGGTTCATTCACGCTCACATCCTTAGTGGCAGCCTCGGCATACACATCCGGGAAGATCAACATCAGCCCCGTATTCATATAATACTTTTTGATTTGGCGGGGAATGTGGTCGAACGATGGGCGGAAAGATATAGACCCTCTACGCGCTAACACGACCACCAGCATGTGGTCTTCCCTGACCTCCCGCGAAATGCGCTTCAACTCATTTCCGCCATCGGTTTGTACATATTCCGCACGGATAGATGCATGGTAAGTCTCCAAATAACGTTGTAAAATCCGAATGGTATCGGGATGGGCATGGTAAATAATCCTACATCCCAGTCCTACAGCCAAACGTGCCACACGCTCTACCCAATGATAAAAACCGGCCTCAAACTGGGCCTTGGCCGGCACGGCTACATGAATACGGCGAATCGTATTGACCGGCACCGTACAACGTATCATCGTAATCTGGCGGTTCAGGCGGTTCAGCAAACTGATCAGCACCGGCCCGAAAAACGACTCGGAAGGGGAATTCTGCATGTGTAAGCCTACCACCAGTTCGGAATAATCGTTTTCTTTCATGGAATGGATGATACCATTTGCCAGATTGGTAGCCAAACGCACTTTGGTCTGCATCTGCACGTTGGCAGCGGAAGCCACAGCCGAAGCCGCCTCCAGCAGTTTCATCCCTTTCTCCCGGGCTTTGTCATCATTATCCAACACGACGTTGATGGCACTCATCGGTGCATCCGACTTGTCTTTCCGCATCAATAAAGCCATGTTGACCAAATCGTCCACCGTATCGGGATAAGCCAAGGCAATCAAGGCCGACTCCTCGTCAAGCGGACGGCTCTCGTTGATATTACCGTCCTGCAAAGCCAACCTACGTGCCGCCACGTCCGTAATCAACGAACTGACCACACACGTCACCAATATCAGTAATATCGTACCGTTCAGCACATCTTCATTCAACAACCGCTCGCCGGAAGGCAAAATGATATTATAGCCGACCAATACCGCAGCAAGCGTAGCCGCAGCCTGGGCATTGCTCAGACCGAACATCAGTTCCCGCTCCAATACCGACATCTTAAAAGCTTTCTGCGTCACCCATGAAGCGATCCATTTTCCCGCCAACGCCATGGTAATCATCACTGCCGCCACTTTCAGAGCCTCTCCCGAACCGAACAGCACGCGCAGGTCGATAATCATACCGACCCCGATAAGGAAATAAGGAATAAACAAAGCGTTGCCCACAAATTCCAAATGATGCATCAGCGGCGCGCTATGCGGAATAAGCCGGTTCAATACCAGACCGGCCAGGAAAGCGCCTAATATCCCTTCCATTCCGATAAGCTCCATCAGGCCGGCACTTAAAAAGACCATGGCCAGCACAAAGATGAACTGAATGACCGGATCGTTGTACCGACGGAAAAACCACCGGGCGATACGGGGAAAAGAATATACGATGAAAAGGGAAAGCAGGATGACTTTCAACAAAAGCACAACGCCGAACCAACCTCCGTGCACCTCCTCACGGAACATGCCCGAGATGAAAGCCAATACCAACAAGGTCAGCGTATCGGTCACAATAGTTCCCCCCACCGCAATACTCACACTGCGGTTACGCGACACCCCGTATCGAATCACGATAGGATAGGCTATCAAGGTGTGCGAGGCATACATACTGGCCAGCAGAACGGAAGTCACCAGACTGTATTTCAAGAGGAACACATTGCTGACGACACCCATCGTCAGGGGAAAAACAAATGCCGCCAACCCCAACGTCAACGCCTGCCAACGAATCCGCTTCATGTGTTGCATATCCATCTCCAGACTGGCCAGAAACATGATGTAATACAAGCCCACGTTCCCGAACAGTTCAAAACTGCTGTCCTTGTCTAATACATGCAAGCCGTATGGCCCGATAAGTACACCGGCCAAAATCATACCGACAATGTGGGGTATCTTCAGTTTACCCAATAAAATAGGTGCAAACAGAATGATGCTCAACACTAAAAAGAATATCCACGTGGGATCCGTGACGGGAAAATATGTAGACAAGTCGGGCATCTGCATGAGTATCTGTATTAAATTAATATGCAAAGTAACGAAAAAGTTTCCATTTTGTATGTCCAATCGTAATAAATTATCTATTTTTGCAACCGGAATCATCACAACTTCTTAAAAATTATATGAAATGAAAGTAGCAATTGTAGGTGCGAGCGGCGCGGTGGGTCAGGAATTCCTGCGTGTGCTCGAAGAGAGAAACTTCCCATTGGACGAATTGGTATTATTTGGTTCAACCCGCAGTGCAGGTTCCAAATACAAATTCCGTGGCAAAGAAATCGAAGTGAAGCTTCTTCAGCACAACGATGATTTTAAAGACATCGACATCGCCTTTACCTCGGCCGGTGCCGGCACATCCAAAGAATTTGCCGAAGACATCACCCGTTACGGGGCAGTCATGATAGATAACTCCAGCGCTTTCCGCATGGACAAGGACGTGCCTCTCGTCGTACCCGAATGCAACGCAGCCGATGCCTTGGAGCGTCCGCGCGGCATCATCGCCAACCCGAACTGTACGACCATCATGATGGTGACGGCTTTGCAACCTATCGAAAACCTGAGCCATATCAAACGTATCCACGTGGCCAGCTATCAGGCTGCCAGCGGTGCGGGTGCCGCAGCCATGGCCGAGCTGGAACAGCAATATCGTGAAGTATTGGAAGGCAAACCCGTCACCGTGAAGAAGTTTGCCTATCAGTTGGCTTATAACGTCATCCCCCAAATCGACGTATTCCAGGATAACGGATATACCAAAGAAGAAATGAAGATGTTCAACGAGACACAGAAGATCATGCATAGCGATGTGCAGTGTTCGGCCATGTGTGTACGTGTACCGGCCCTGCGCTCTCATTCGGAAGCCATCTGGTTGGAAACGGAACGTCCGCTCACGGTAGAGGAAGTGCGTGAAGCCATCGCCCACGGCGAAGGTGTGCAACTGATGGACGACCCGTCCACACAGACTTACCCCATGCCGCTCTTCCTGGCCGGAAAAGATGATGTATACGTAGGCCGTATCCGTAAGGACCTAGCCAACGAAAACGGCATGACGCTTTGGCTTGTAGGCGACCAAATCAAGAAAGGTGCCGCACTGAATGCAGTGCAGATTGCCGAATATTTGATTAAGGTCGGGAATGTGAAGTAAACGCCATCTTCGGCCTCCTATCACGAATAACTTAAATATTCTCATAAAATCCAAAGACGGGCAGAACTAACGAACGAGTGGTTTTGCCCGTTACACATTAACCTCAATTCCATATTCATGTATTCCAAAAGACTCCATCCGAAAAAAGGTTTATGCCTTGCAGCCTTATTGTGTTTCAACATTCATACTATGCCTGCCCATTCCTTGCCCGGACAAGAGACCACCGGCCATCCCACAGCCGATACGACTTTCACCGCTCCGAACGATTGGGCCGTCACGGCCATCCCGTTCAAACTCTACGGAGAACGACAAGTCAACCACGTAAAAATCAACTGGCAACCATTGAAAGGTATCCAATCCTATAAGGTATATAGAAACGGGCAACTCATCGGAGAAACCCAAGGGAATACTTATGATGATTATGACCTGAAAACGGACCAAACTTACACTTACCGGATAGATGCCTACCGGGAACATCAAAAGACAGCCAGTTCCGCAACACAAGAAACCCGCACCTTTACTTATTCCGGCGAGACGGCTTTGTACGACAACCGAAACGGCCGGCACTTCCGAACCACACCGGACAAACCGTCGGGATTTAAAATCGGCAAGACCTACTTCTCCTACCGGCTACACCGGACTCACAAGGACTTGAACGGCAAGGAGGAAAACGGTTGGCTGCTTTCCGAATCAGAGTCGGAGACAGGACTAAAAGACAGTTGGGGCAAACCGCGGGAAATAGCATTCTATCCGGGCGTGAACTTCGAGGGCATCGGATTCCACTATAATAAAAAGACACGCAAGGTCGTACTGTCCGCCCATTATGAAGACCAAGGCGGATATACCGCAGCTAAAATCTTTCTGGCACAAATCACGCCAAAAGGCGGAATCGAAATCGGCACCATGGAGCGCCCCTTGGGGCATGATTCCAGAGACCAGTCCCTGTTTGTCGATGAAGACGGGACGGCTTATCTCCTGTCCGCCACTAATATGAACAGCGACATCAACATCTACCGGTTGGATGAAACATGGACCAAACCCGTGGCACTGGCCAACACGATATGTAAAGGCCAACACCGTGAAACCCCTTCCATCCTTAAAAAGGACGGAACCTATTATTTTTTCAGTTCCAAAGCATCTGGCTGGTATCCCAGCCAGACGATGTATGCCTCAGCCGACCGTATAGACGGCAAATGGTCTCCGCTGAAGGAAATAGGAAACAACTCAACTTACGGCGTACAATTCAACTACGTACAACAAACCACCGGAACACGTGAGACGTTAGGGCTGTGGGGCTTCCACTGGGGCGCCCAATACCATCACCGGGACCCGGACGGAACTTTTACCCGTATCTCTCCGGCTACGTTCAACCGCGGATATGCTTCGATGAACTACTTCCGGTTCGTGGAGTTCCATGACCAATATGGTATCATCCCGGTACAGAACGGCAGGAATCTTACGTTGGGAGCCACGGTTGTGCCTTCACACGCACCGGGCGATGGTTCCGCTGCTCCGGATTGCATCACAGACGGTTCGGACATGGCCTCCTCTCCTTATTTCAAAAGCAGCCATTACCCTTACTCCTTGACCATAGAACTGCCCCAACCCTCTCGTATCTCTGAAATCAATCTGGCCACCCGGTTGGTCAACGGTTCCGAAACGGCCTATAAATACACCATAGAAGGCAGCATGGACGGACAAGAGTACCAAACACTCATCGACGGAAGAAACAGTTGGACCGTGGGATTCCACATCCTCCCCGTCGAAGACCGTTCCGCGTACAAGTTCCTCCGCCTCAATGTATTCCAAATCATAAATGTACACAACAACCATCCGGCCACATGGGCGGACGGAATATACGAGTTCACGGCATTCGGCTTCCCTTTGTAACGGGAAGCCCCTCTTTCCTATATTCCCTCCCCTCATAAACAAGGAATGCACAACAGAACGGGCAAAAGCTACGTACCCGCTTTTACCCGTTCTGTCAAAGACCAACACTTACGATTTTAATGCCGTGGCCGGGAAGTTTCCTCCTCATGTCAGTCCGTTGTTACGGCATAATCCTGAGGAATGATCAGAAAACTGAATCCGGCAGCTCCGCCCCCTCCATTCTCCAAACGAAGAAGGACACGATTCCAGCCTTGCTGGAAAGTAAAGGGTTCGATATGCTCGTCGATATGATACCAACTGGTGCCTTTATCCTGCCAAACATCTTTCCCGTTAATCCATATACGGCCACTGTCGTCCGTACCGATGGCCACCAACATGGTTGTTGCCTCATCGAAGTACAGCTCCGTATAAGCATAATAAGTAGAATGTCCGGTCGTGACTGGCACCGTATTGTGCATGGACTCGCTCTGCATGAATTTCCAACGCAGGGTCCCATCCAGCTTCACCTCCTTCCCAATCATCTTAATCGGGTCGGACTCTGTCTCTTCGATACCCACGCCTACCTGACCATCCGTGTACACGGCATCGAAATCGACTGAAATTTCAGGCTGATGGATTATGGCAAAATCATCCCGTCCGTAATTCTCCCACGGACCAATCATATACCATGTATTCACGTAAAGCCACCCTTTGCGCTCGGCATCTTTAGAGAAACGTCTTCCGGGTAACGCCTGAGCCTTAACCATACTTTCGTTCAAACGAGGGCCACGGTACTTACTATAAGGAGTCATCACCTCATTATTTTCATAATTTACGCCGCCAAGGCCTCCATCTCCGCCTCCGCCACCGTCTCCGGTTCCTCCTCCGGCACCGCCGCCATTTCCGTTGCCTTTCCCATTACCGGCTGCATTTCCGGGTTTGCCGACATTACGGACCAAACCAAAAAGACTCTCCAAGCGTGAACCGGCCAAACCGGCCTGACGGGATGCCTGACTCAATAATCCCCGGTAATTATTCAAGTCGGCTGTCGATCTGACGGAAAGCCCCGCACTGGCATTGCTACGTCCCGAACGCTCCCAGTCCGCCCCTCCGGTTTGCATCGCTATCAACTCCTCAAAATCCGGCATACGGGTGGAACTTTGTTGCAGCGACTTATAAACCTCCGGAAAAGACAAACCTTTCTGCAACGTCTGCTTTGCCGCATTCACCGCCAAGTGGTTCTGTTGAATCTCACGTTCGTACTGACGTAACATCTCATAAATGTCCTGTACAGACGGGTCACTCCCCAACGGAGGATTCCCCGCCTTCGGTATCTTACGGGCGGCAGAAACATCATTGGCATCCTTGGGCGCAGAGCGCGGCAACTCGCGGGCCTCAACCTGCGACAGAAGACTTTCCTTGCGGCTACGCATCTTCTCAGCCATTTTTTGAAATTGCAAAAGCTGGCTCTTTAAACTTTTCTTCACCGACATCTCCGACTGCTCCACCAATTGCTCGGCATAGCGGGACGGTAAAGTACGCTGCGCCTGTTCCGCTTTCATCTTCTCACTCAACTTGGCTACTTTCACGGCACGCGGTTTCAACGCACCCCGATGCTCTATCGGTTGTTTACCTTCCGGTAATTTCAAGGTACCGGCCGGAACTGGAACCGGAGCATAATAAATAGCCCATGCAAAAACCGCACATGCCACAATGGCCACAATCCAAGACAAGACAATGACTTTCCGGTTAGTTTTCGTTGTAGTGTTCATCGTACGTACGTATTCCTATATTATTCAAATTATAAAACTGACAGGCATCCATCACTTCCACAAAACGTCCGAAAGGTGTATCCCTATCCATATCTATTCGTATGCGCCGGTCCGGAGTGGCTATACAGACCTCTCGTAATTGTTCGTGAAGGAAGTTGGCCGTACAAGGCTGCCCGTCCCAATAAAAGTTCCCTTCGCTGTCCAGTCCCACAATGGCTTGTTTGTCGTCCGGCTTGAGCTTGACAGCCGCCTCCGAGGTCGGCAAATTCACCGGAATATCCCTGCTTTTCACTTTTGTCATGGTAGAAACCAAGAAAAAGATCAGCAACAAGAACACGCAGTCAATCAACGGAGACATGGAGACTTCAGGTTCCTCTTCGTTATTTCCCAAAGGTAGTTTCATAAGGCTTTCCTCCTAAGCGGACACGCGTATGCGTAAATCCTTCCAATTGACATTTATCAAATATTTCTATCACGGTACTGACCGGCACCGAACGGTATGCAGCCACATCTATGGATATCTCCGTACCCACCTTTTCCCGCAATCCGTTCAGATAAGTATCCAAGTCTCCGATAGGCAGGTAATCATTCTCGCCGGTATAAGCGTCATGATGCACCACCTCATAGACCTGCTTGTCTTCATCCACGGCAATAATGACCGTATTTTCCCCCGAACGGGTTGTCGACAAGCTGGAAGTCATCTCCGGAAGCGACAAGGGAATCTGCATTTCCCACTTCTTCATCATCGTTGTGACCAGAAAGAATATGAGCAACAGAAACACACAATCTATCAGAGGCGACATCTGAATGTCTACTTTCTCTTCTTCGTCAAGAGGCAATCTCATGGCTATTCGGTTTTCTTGTTCAAATAAATGGCATTCACCACACTTTCTATTCCCATCTCTATTTGCGAACCCAAATTGGAAATCCGGCTCTTGAGAATGAAATACACAGCAATGGAAGGCATGGCCACCACCAGACCGGCTGCCGTAGTAATCAGAGCCTTCGAGATGGAGTCGGACAATATGGAAGCGCCACCCTCATCTCCAAACAAGGCCACAAGCCCGAAAGCCTCGATCATTCCCACTATCGTTCCGAACAATCCTAACAAGGGGGACAAAGATGAAATGACAGTCAGCGGATAAATACGCGAAAGATGGCTCCGGATATCCCGCGCCGCCATATCTCCGGCAGTCTGACATACCGTTTCCCAATCGGCATCCCGATGCTCCACGATAAAGCCGAGCGAATTGCCTAAAGTAGAAGAACTCTTTTTACATAAATCGACAGCACCATCATAATCCTTACGTGCAATGCATGCATTGACCTTTTCTGCCAGGTTCTTAGGTGCCAAACGTCCACGAGTGGAAGTAAAGAAGCGTTGGATCGTAATGACCAAAGCCAAAATTCCCAGCAAATAAAGAGGATACATGATAAAGCCGCCGGCCTTGATCTGTGCGGCCCAGTCTATCTGCACCTGCTGTTCCGCCTCTTCTTCCTCTACAGGAGTGTCCAACGATATGGAATCTGCCGCAGCATCGTTCACCGTTTCTGCCGCAGCCACCTTACCCGGCAATATCTTTGGTGCCACATCGGCAAAAGCATCCTGAGTCGCCCCTAAGATGATATTATCGAAACCGGCATCCCGACGGGTCGGACAAAGGAAAGACACGTCCGTCAACGTAAACTCGCCAAAGTCTTTCCACAAATCCCGGGTAACCACCATCCAACCGCCGGTCACCTTCTTATCTACTTTCAGTCCGGACAGTTCCTTCCCCGGACCGGCCATATATGTATAATTGTATTTTTTCCCGGGCGCATTACCCTTCACATTTTTCACGCCCAATTGCATACCGATTTCCTCTCCGCCCCATTTGATCCAGGCAAATGTAATATAACGGTATTGCCCCGGGCCGGGATTTTCACGGATAGGAATAGACAATCCGGAAATACGGGTAGGTGTCTCCGAAGGTTGCACATAGATGTAATGCGTGCTCTTCTCCGAACTGCCTCCTTCCCGGACGGCATCGGGGACTGAAATCCGGGCACCAGCCGGCACCTTGTCTTTAAACACTTCATAACGGTCCTTGGCCATTGCCTGGGATGTCCCCACCAGACAAGCCAATAACAAAGCCCACACCAACGAATACTTTCTCTTCTTCAATAAAATTCTCATGATAATGACATTTATATAATTTGATAGTTTTTATATCGGCAAAGATACCGAACCGCTCCCATTTTGCTTTCCTATTTTCATTCAATTCCATGACACAAAAATGGAAAAGGCAACTTTTTCCCGAAATAGTTCATCCCTACCGATTTTCATTCAGGCAAACATACCTGAAAGCCGCCGCAACGCCCCTCCTCAATGCCGACCGTCAGGATTCCCATCGGCTCCACACCTCCAGAAAGTTTTCCAAAACATGTTTCATCTTTCAGGAGTCCCAATAACACGTTTATAATTAACCGTTTAAGAACTGAAAGATAAATAGGCGATGTTTCAGGCAGAAACGCCCCACCCCTACTGAACGATTGGAAAAGTCCTGCCTCAGGACGTGTTTTTTTCTGCGCCAAACGATTTTTCATTTGCCTGAGACTGATTTTCCGTTCTGCGCCAAACGATTTCACCACTTACGGCAAGACGAACACATGCAGCAGCCTGACAAGAAACTGAAAGACGGGCTTGTATCCTTCAGCCGACAAATACACTGGAATACAACCACTTGACGCCCATCCTGAAAGATGAACCCATTTTTTTGGAAAATCCTTGGTGTATAAGCGTGGCATAACGGAAGATACTCATTCAAACAAGACTTTGCTGCCCCAATCGAAATCCTTGTTCCAAATGATATAAGGGTAAGGTACCCATTTTTCACCTGACTTTTCCTGCAAATAAATAGGAACGATATTCCCAGTACTCATACTTCCACCGTAGAAATCTCCTATTATCGGCATAGCCAGATAAAAGCCTTCGGCATTTTCCGCAAAGATTGCCACATGGACCAACGGCATTTTAAATTTTAAACTTAACGGGCTTCCGTTTGACTCTTTCGTACGATCGTAATAGTAAGCCAACAAATAGTAAGGCTCTCCTTTCGTGCCCGCAGTATAGCGGTGAATCTCAGGCCTCGCATACGTCCTATAATAATCCGGCTGAAATTGGAGAATGAGTTGTACGGCCTTCGCCCGAAGATAAGCCTCACAATCCTCCTTTGGCCATGTGTCGAGATTACGGTCGGGGTATTTCCCCAAACAAGTCCGGCAAACCCGCGACACGCTATCCAAAAGGGAATTCTTTTCACCCTTCGATAACGGGAAAGGATTCTCCGCCACAATTTTGTATTCCGGCAAGGTTACAGGCCGATAACCGTCCATAGCAAAAGTACGTTGCCTTAACGGCTCGCCGGAATACAGATTGGCAGCAAAACAAACCATCGACAAAGCCACCAAAATCCGGCAAAAGGAAAATCTTGCCGTGTCCATATCCATGATTTTTTCCATTATCCGACAAATTAAAACAATATCATATTATTCTTCCAATCATAATCCCTGTTCCGTATCATATAAGGATAGGGCACCCAATCTTTCAGGAGGCTGTTTTCATAATCTGGGGCTCTGAAAGAAATCCCCATGCCATTCCGTATCGGCAAGGAAAACCCGGAGGCTTGGGCATTCCAGACGTTCACGTCAACCGTAATAAGCCCCTCTTTCGAGTTGGAATACGGGCTTTCTGTGTCTTCTTTAGAGAAGTCATAATAATAATCCAATCTATAATATGGGACTCCGAACTGTGTCATACGCCTCCGGATTTCGGGTATGGCATACTCTCGATAGTAATCGGGTTGGAATTGGAGAATGATTTGTATGGCCTTCGCCCGGAGATAAGCCTCACAATCGTCCTTTGGCCACGTATCGAGATTGTGGTCGGGATACTTCGTCATATAGGCTTGGCAAACTTGCACCGCACTGTCCAACAGTGTTTCCTTTTCATACTCCGACAACGGGAATGGATTCTCCGCCACCACGTTATTTTCCCACAAAGCTACAGGACGATACCCTTGCATGACATAATAATGCTTTTTGAGCGGCGAACTTGAATCGGCACTTTTACAACTATACATGGCAATAATACCTGCAAGCAAGCCGTAAACCGATAGTCCTATATTTCTGAAACTCCTCATAGTTTTAATAAACTTTCTCTAATTCTCCCCAGGTTGTGGGTAGTTTACGCATATAACAATCATAAGAAACATATAAATCCGCAGATTCATGAATATCATGTCCACTTGTAATCCTTGAAGTATAATCATACACTAATATAGGGGTTTCATTGCCATCCTGCCAAGCCTCATCTGCTGTAGAAAATCCCGTCTCCCTCTCCACATCAGAAGTACAATAGGTCAAAGGAGTATGGGTGTGAAAATAACCAATAGGATATTTTGCATATCCCCAACTTTCAATAGGGATTTTTATATCAGGTCTACCCGGATTCACTCTATCCCAATTATCACAAGGTGAATAATACTCACTTTCTGTTGGGCCATACTCTATTTTTAAATTTTCAGTTTGAATTACGGCATAAATCCAAAATCCTTTCTGTACAGAATATTTTTCATTTGTTTGGGCTATTGCCTCCTCCCAAACACTCTTCATGTGATCCTTTAATTCATCCCTCATTTGATATACATCTGGGAATTTCACTAATATTTCCTTTACCTCCGACTCATAAGCCACGTAACAAACACGATTATTTTCTTTTTTTTCATGTATAGCAACCACTTGAAAAGACCATTTCCCAGGAATAGTATAATATAAATTATGGTAGCTCGGACCAAATGTCCCCTCATAATAATTTATAGTAGGATATGGCACCGATAGTTTTCCACTGTTCTCATCAAATTCATACTCCGGTTCACCTCCTAAACTCCCTATGATATAAAAACGGTCACCTTTCAAATCTGCATCATAATCCACTTTAGGAGTTGCTCCTGTTCCCATCAAATATTGTTCCCCAGAGTCCGTACGCAAAGTGACTTTATACGGCTTTGCTTTTTTTGCGATGAAGCCATTTTCATCCTGTGCCACTTGACCGAATTGCGGTTCAATGTCTTCTGTACATGAAATAAACATTATCATGCACCACGAAAGTAAAAAATAGAATTTTGTTTTCATTGTATTCATATTGTTTCTTAGGTTAACAGGGAGGCCCGTCCGGCCTCCCTGATAATGATACTAATTACTGGTCACGCCATTGCTCTTCCGTCTTATAAGCGGAAAGGAAATTATAACCGTCCAATTTGGAATCTATGGCATCCGCACCACAGAGCCAATAAATGATCTGTGGAACGACCAAAGTGTTCTCCATCATCAAATGCCCCGAAGCCAACTTATCAGGCAAGGTGTTGGGTACTTTCACAAAGACAAAGTCCGTTCTAAACACGAAATCCGGCCTGCCTTCCACCCGGTTGGGAATGATCGAATCATCTTTCAACTCATCCGGGGAAAAACGCCATTCACCAATCAAATGGTCACGTAAGGGATAATCCGAAGGAACTTCCAACATGCAGGCCAATTCTTCAACATTCACATCCGGCAACAACTCGTTCCACAAACGCAAAGAAGCCACATAATAAGGACTCAAAGAACTACTTGCATTACCATCATAATTTGGCCAAGATCCTTTTCCCATGACAAGCGCAGAAGAATCTTCCTTAAGCCCCATGGCTGAGGTCAAGCCCGACCTTTGTACGCGGCCATCATAAGAAATCTGGTAAGTCCTTCCCCCGGTCGTTGTCGCCCCTAATCCCATATACCATGAATGCCAACGGGCATCATTACATCCTTTAACAGCTTCTTCTATCGTACCATTAACAGCGGTACGGAAGCGTACATCATCCCCCTTACGAAACATTCCCCATCCTTTTTTCCCCATCAAATAGGTCCAATTGGGGCCATTATAACTTTGCTTTTCGGATGGCGTATTCCTGATATTCATCTCCACAAACAACTGTTGGTCTGCCCCGATGCCGTAGAAGGCCGTGGTGTCTTCTGCCGTAGCCCATTCCGTAGCCGAAAAACGGGCTGCATAAAAACTTTCCCCTTTCATCTCAAACGGCGTGTAATGGTCATAATAAAAAATGCCGAAAATATCCCTTTCAGCCTCGGAAGAACCTCCGTAACGGCCATCGTCCGTCCCCCCATGGTCTGACGTAACGCAAACCAACCAGTCTTCATTGGCCGCATCCTTCCTTGCACCAATCACTTCCAACAGACGTCCCAAATAAGTATCCACTTGTTTCAGCCCGTCTACATATTGCGCATTAGAAGCCTTGAATCCACCCTGCAAACCGGCATCCTGCACCCCCTTGAAAGCTGCCAACGTAAAGCGGTAATCACCACCGGACAACTGCTTCTCCAATGTTTCAACCGTTTGCTCATCGGAAGCGGTCGTCACCACAGACTGCATCATTCCCACAAAATGGTTCAGGTTTTCCCATGGTGTCACACAGGACATTCGCAACATGGGATCATTATTGGACAGATACTGCACCACAGTATTGGGAATCACCGGTGAAGCCCCCATCACATAGTCCGGTGTATATGAATAATCCTTAATGCGGTGCATTCGAGAATTGACCCCGGTAAGCATGGATGCCCAAGTCACAGGATCTTCTTCCGAAAAGCTTCCCCGGTTATCAGGCAACCAATCATGCCCGTCCGCAAGGCCGACCCAAGCATATTTGCTATGTGCCAGCATCTGTTTCAAAACGGGCAGATTCCCTTTTTCCACTTCCTCTTTCACCACCGTTCCTCTTGCACCGTCGATATTGACCCAAAGCACGTAACGTACCACTCCGTCGTCTTTTTGGGATACCTCGCTTGAGCCTCCGGCTATATCGGCTGGCGTATCATAGACCGTACAAGCCGTACACAATCCGCACATGAACCATACCAGCCACCTGAATTTATTTGCTATCTTATTCATATTTCCACCTTTTAGTTTCCTTTCTTATAATATGTACCGAACTCCGACAATTTTTGTTGGCGATACTGATGATATTTCTCAAAAAGCCCCAAAGAATCGGTTTCCGCCTGCCGGTAAAGATTGCGTTCCTCGAACACCAAACGCAGGTAACGGGCTGAGACCTTCCCTTTGTCGAATCCGACAAAGCGCTCATTTTTAAGCGCGGAAGCCAATGTTTGACTGGCTTGGCCTATATCATGCCATGTTTGTTGTGCATGTTCCTGCAAAGCGAAACCAGAAGCGTCCGTAGTCTGTACCTTGAAAGATGACACACAGCGTACATCGCCATTGGCATAATAGAACCCATCAATGGTTTGGGACTTGCCCATGTCTATAATCACGTAATAAGGCAAGCTTCTGGGAGAATCCTGATAATTATTTTCCCAGGGAGACAAATAAGAACTCCAGTACGTGTAAGGATCACCGTCTATCAGTTTCCCTACATACAACTTATCCGTCTCGTTGTTATACTCCGTATCCTCATTGGTGTTACCGGCACTGTCCAATGCCAGAATTTCCCACTCATTCCGGTCCACACGCACCGGATGGTTTGCTACGTCATAATCCGTCACATTCCGGTAAGGGTCATCCGCAGAAGGATCGATTTTCCAGATTTCCTTGTCCAACAGGGGGTATTTTGCCATTTCACTCCGCCTCGCATCTTCTATCGTATAGCCCCAATGTTCGAGGAATGGGGTCAAATCTACACCGAAATACTCGCATAAATCCGAATAAAAAGACAAGTCCGAACTGCCAAAGACATTTCCTTCGCGGAATTTCGTCCACAACTTACGGTAGGCTGTCCATTCTTCCTCCTGCCTGTAACGGCTCTCGTATTTGGCAATCTGCACCAATGGCAAAAGCCCGAGGATTCTATTATTGCATTTGGCGTTTTTATCCCACCAAGTGGTTAAATCCTTACTCCGATATTTCACCGTATCCGAAGCCGCAAAGGCCAAAGCCCATGGTTTCGCTTGATTGAAACCGATTCCCATGTCCCCTAATCCGGAACTGATACCCTGCTTCCACGTGTGTTCGGCCAACCGATAGATCGGCACAAAGGTCGTTTCCTTATACGAATCGGAAAGAAGAGAATATGTCGGGTGATAGCGCTCGACGAACTTGTCATACACATTAAAGACCTGTTGGTGGGCAATGGAATCCAATACGACCATCGCATCATACAGCCCCGATGTTTTGACGAACATAATCCCTTGGAGATTATCTATACTTCGCGTATCATTGACCGACAATTGCGTGTCGAAGATAAAACGGTCCGTAAATTGGGGCATCATCTCGGACAGACGGCTATTCCCCTCGCTCATTCCTAAAGAATGGTAATAATAATACACAAGCTCATCCCACAACATCACAGCCTGTTCCATCTTTCCCGCAAAAGCGGGGTCAGCAGTAAGATACATTTCCATGCGGCTACGCTCCACGGAGAACGTCACATGTTTCCCCCGGATATCCAACCAAGGCACCGTAGTCGTCCGGATTTTCTTTTCCCATTCGGCTTTATCCGTTTCCCCAACAATAAAGTCCGGAGCGGCATACACGCCACAGAACTTGATTTCTGTCCCGGACAGCCCCTGCGTATTGCGGTCACGCAAAATCCAAATATACCCTCCCAACGATGAACGGACGGTATTCTTACCCGGATACAAGGCCTTCTGAATATACACGATCGGTTCGCGTAACCCGGCATTGTTATTGGTCAAATCTTCCGTCTGCATGCCGATTTGTACCGTCAACCCCCACACGCCTTCCGGGACATAAATCGTGACCAGTTCTCCCGTACCGGCATACAAACCGGTGCTATAAATGGGTTGCGGAGCTTCTTCCTTATCAGCAAACGAAAGTCGCTTCAAGCATAAATCCTCCATACCGGCATACGTCCGGCTCAAATCCAATTCCACAAGGGTATCGGCAATACGGTGCTCGGTCAACGTATCCACCAATCCGGGAAACAGACGTGCTTTCTCGTACATACTGACATCGATACCCTGTATGGTGTCTACGGTCACGGCGGAAGAATCTGCCCGATTAACATCCCACCCATCGTCAAAATCAAAATCACTGGCTTCGCATCCGGCCAGTACCCAAGAGGCCGACATGACTGTCCCCCACAAAAAAGAGGCTGCTATCTTATTCATAAAATATTTCATAATCTTCTGTTCCGTTAATCGTTCGTTTCTAAATCTTCATAAGGAAGAGTGCGGGCTATACCGGTCCATCCCCAAGCATCGGGCACTGTAAAACCCAGCCACTGGAATGTCTGATAAGGGATATCTACCAGATTGATGGAAGTCTGGTAATAAGAGTTGGCAAACGGCGGCTTGATATTATCATCCACCACGGTTCCTGAAGTCCATTCTGCTCTAGAAGAAACTTTCATATCCGATCTTCCGGAATTGATTCCACCATAAATCGAACCGTACTGAGAGTAATCCGGTATTATATCAGACCTATAATCCTCCTCACGGTCACACGGCCAGTATCCAATCAAATGATCCCAATACGGATAACTTTCACCCAACTCATCCAACCCTGCAATGTTATAATTCTTGGCAATAAAATCGGCCGGTAACGCAACATCATAAATTTGCAGATTCGTCACACAACAAGTCGTACTTTCGTATCCTGTGTTCGATTTAAACAACGTTTGACCAATAGTTAGGGGAGCCTTATCCCCTGTGGCCAAGTCTTTTGAAAAATCATTATATTCTTTATCACCATGCATATCACTCCGACCATCATGGTATTGGCGTAATTGCTTATTTTTAAAATCAAATACAGATGTCAGCACATGCCATTTTTTATCATTAATTATAGACCATGAATTCTGTGTATAAGACCATTGCCCGGCCAATTTTAACATCCATTGCCCCCTTTCACCTTCAATGTCCCATCCTTGCCCATCCCCAGGGCCAGCCTGTACGGCCTTAGATACAATAGGACGCCAAAGGTCACCCCCATTAGGATAATACACCATGAATTGTACAGTATAAGAAACTGTGTCATAAGGTAAGCTTCCGTCGCCAGGATTAAATTCGAAATCGAACAAAGTAGGATCGATAACTTTGGCGTATTCTGTGGCATTGGCATAACCATATACCGGAGTCCAGTATTTATATTCCAGACCGCCTTCGGAAGAAGGTGCCAACAATAACTGTTTCCCCAACCTGTAATTATGATACATCGCAAACATATTACGGTCTTTCATTTCATATACATTCTCTCCACTATTGTCTGCCACCCCACCGGAAGGAGAGGTAACAACGACCAACCAATTCTCAATCGAATAATCAGGACGAGCCTGCAAAGCCGACATAATTTGTCCTACATGGCGATCCACCACGGACACGGCATCAAGCACTTCTTCCGTAGGATACCCTGCATTATCCTGGCCTTCCGGTATCACGAAACCATACTGTTCACCGGCCAATTGTACGCCATTGTATTCCACAGCCATAAAAGTAGGAGCTGTTTCCCCGGCAGACAATTCATCCACAACGCGAGCCGTGATTTGTTCATCCGTCCCCCAAAAAGAATCATCGGCCTTACGGGCATACGAATCATAAAAATCCGTAGTTGAAGCCAGAATCTCCGTACGGCAGCCGGCATCCAGATTCTTCAGCAGGGAGAGGATATCCGGTGTGTCCGAAGTACGGTTCAGCAAACCGGTGAACAAATTATCCCTTCCCATACGATTACTCACCACGGTATCCGACCGCGTATCTGCCAAACCGTTAAAGGTGTACAAGGCATGGGACATCATGGATGACATATTCTCGACCCTGCGGTCGTTATTGGCCTCCCGCACAGCCGATCCGCTTGCGCCATTCAACACAATCCAAAGCACGTGCCCCTCACGGTTATCATATCCGGGTGAAGGATAATCCTTCCTAAGCCCATCTTCCAAATCGTCATTACAAGAAACCAACGGTGTACACAAGGTACAAATACCCGCCACACATAGGGCAATATAATTCCTATATCTTTTCATATTTTATTTCTTTTTTTAATGATCCAAATCCAATTCCAACATCAACATGTTATGCACCACTTTACTATTGAAACGGGTAAACTTGCCCATCAACAGCAAACCGTAAGACCCCACGGTCGTTTGGCTTTCCTGTACTTGATAAAGCTGGCCGTTGAATACCCCCGGGACATTGAACTTCTGCTGAGCCGTACCGTCCATATCCAATATCAAAAAACCGTTCCGGGGAATACCGGCGTAAGTGGTGAAAGTACCGGACACAACCACCTTGCCACGATCTATCAACTGGGCGAAATTGGGGGAACCTCCGGTCATTTCTTTCAGTTTAAAATCCGAATCCAGTGTTCCGTCCGAGTTCAACATGACCATTTGTTTCCGTTCCTGTCCGTCGTATTCTGTAAAACGTCCCACAAGCATCATCTTTCCCAACGACTTGTTGTAACGAACCATGGACACACTCCCATTCGGGCCGGCTCCGACATGAGCCAGAAAATCCCTGTCGACCTCACCGTCCCGATCCAAACGGACAATCCCCGGTGCGTCCACGCCATCAAATGACGTGAAACTCCCCACAAGGATTACCCCGTCGTCTCCGTCCATACAGGCATCCTCCACTTTTCCTCCCTCGGCACCCGTATAACGGTTGCCAGGTACCACCAACCTATAAAGGGAGTCCAATTTACCGTGTTCATCCATCCGGAATACAGAGGCTACATCCGTCTTACGCTGTGCATTGTCCTCGAAAACATAGGCATATTCCGTGCAGACATACTGCGTGAAATTACCTACAGCCACGATTTTCTGATCAGATGTGACAAAAGAACGTATGATTTCCTGAGTCGTTCCTCCGTTTAAGGCCGACTGTCCGACATATTTTTGTTCTGCCCAATTATTCTCAGTCTCCCAATATATGCGACAAATGGTATCCGCGCTCGCATTTGAATTCAGAATCATGATATTGTCACCATATACCCGGTCCTTCTTAGAAGCCGGAGAATGACTGTTATTTGAATAATAAGCTGAAAAAGCACCGGAAACCAACATTCTCCCATCGCTGAAAGAGGATATGGATTTAATATACGACGACGTAAACAGATCCTCGGTATCTATCATCAACCCATTTTGAGCCGAGAAATTAGAAGAGTTAGCCTTAGCCACATTACCCTGATAATCCACGAAACCGATTCCATTAAGCTTAACATCCCCGATGGTCGTAAAATCCCCGACGACATAATAATTCGGTGCCGTAGTGTATTTCTCCAAACAGCCGTAAACAGTACCGTCAGTCCCCTTGGCATACAATGCCCAATTGTTATCTATGGAAACGTTACCCAAAACCGGGAAAAACGGTCCGTAGAAAACCTGATTATCTATTACCAGATACGTAACGCCTGACGAAACCTCATAGGGGACTTCTACAGCTAAAGTCGTGTCTGTCACTGCCAATATCTTGCTTTCCTGCTCTCCGAGATAGAATTTAAACCGGTATTCCCCTTCCTGAGAACCACAGTACTTCAGAAGCCCTTCGGCTTTGAATACCACCGTATCCCCGGGATACCCTTCCGACGGCACGGGCTCCTCGGCAGACAAAGCAATGTCGAAAGGTTCCTTTCCACCAGCATAAGGGTCGGAAGTTATCGTGTCGTCCAACTCCTCGCATCCTATCCCAACCGACACCCAAGCTGTCATACAGGCAAAACGCAAAATACGACTCACTCTTTTTAAAACCTCTTTTCTCATAATCCACCCTCCTTCTTTCCTTGAATTGCTTCATCAGAAACTCGCCGAACTTGCTCCAGAGGCAAGACACCGGCATTGACCACACTCTCCAAAAAACGGTCGCGATCGAACCCGAAATAATGATCCGTGAAACGGATGACGTGCACCACACCGTTATAAGGTTGTATATCGCATGAAGAAACATAAGCATTCACCATATCCATCGTGGTAAAATCATAGACATAGGAATAAAGAATCTGACGGGCACCCGCATATTTCACGCTAGCTGCATCATAATACACCACACCCATGTTCATCGGCACCTTGGCCATAGAGTAATAAGCTCCGCCCGGATAAGCGGATACGGCAGCGGTATCCAACTGAGGAATGTCTTTCAGGCAGTATTTGCCGGGAATGATATACATCGACAAATATTCTTTCCAAACCTCCGGCTGAATCTGATGCAAGTCCTTGATACTGTCTTCCCCACGCCTCCAATACAGTTGCTCGTTCAGATAATCCATGGATTTTTCAATCGAAAAATCTGTCGGGGCAAAAAATGTGATCTCTTCATTTTGCAACACAGAGTCCAAACCAGCATAATGTATCAAGTCGGTCAGTTCCGAAAAATAATGCTTATCGGGATGCTGGTTCAAATATTCCAGTACTGTTCCGTTGTAATAAGGATTATGCTTGCCACCATCCTGGAGATAATCCTCATTCTGGCAGTTGACAATGCAAACCGTCAAGACTACTGCCATAATTCCTTTCCACAAATATTTCATAATGATTCATTCTTTAAATTATTCCCAATAGTTATTCAATGTGATGAGCGTGTTGTTCTCCTGTGCCGTTTTGCTGATAGGCCAGGTCCAGGCACCTTCCCGGAATTCACTACGCGTTATGGGATGATAACAATAATTATTATCGCAAACCTTTCCCGTACGTACCAAATCATAGAAATAATGCCCTTCTCCCATCAATTCACGTACACGCTCCCAATAAATGGCATCTTTCAGGTCGTCGCCGGAAAGCGACAAGGTAGAAGCACCGGCACGCGTCCGTATACGGTTCAACAACTCGCACGCTTTCCCGTCATTCGTTCCCAAATCCGCCAAAGCCTCAGCATACAACAATATGGCATCAGCCAGACGGAACACGACCTGGTTGCCCGCATTGGCCGTAAGTGCTCCGCCATCATTGTAAATATCCGGATTCTCAAACTTCAGGATTTCCTTAGGAGCTCCATCCAATGTGGAATAAATATTTTCATCGAACCAGGCATCAACCCTATCATCAGTCTCCGACGGAGGATATATTTTAGTAAGGAAATCGTAAGTGTAACACAAATTAGGAGTAGACTTAGCAGGACTGTACACGGAACACATGACTTCATTGGCAAAAACCGCCTTAAATTCAAAGACCTCATTCCCGGAAATATAACTCGGGTTCTGTGCAATCTCAAAAATGCCTTCGCTCGAACCTCCACGGAAAATTGTGTTGGTCTGGCTCAGAGGGAGCAGAGTATATGTTCCGCCGTTCTGGTTCACCAATTGCTCTCCATAATTCACTACGGCCTCATAATAGGACGTTTTATGGCTCTCATCAAACCCTGCCAACCACATATTCACATGCATCAGCAAAGCCAAGACGGCACCTCGGGAGCCTCTTATCGCTTTCTTATCCAGACTAACTTGTGCCCAAGGTAAATAAGCTGCATCTGGGTCGTCAACCAAAATCTGGTTCAAATCCGAAGCAATGGCCTGCAATACCGTTACCATATTGGTACGTGGCAAAGGTTCCTGATGGTAGGCATCAGTATAATACGGCACATCCCCGAAATTACGGACCAAGAAGAAATAAGCCAAGCTACGCATGAACACGGCTTCGGCCTTAAAGGCTTCGGCCTCGGCTTTAGGTACGGAAGTACGCCCGATTTCTGCAATCAGGATATTGGCCGACTGAATGACTTTATAAAATTCCCGCCACGACATGATACCATCTGCCTGCACATTCCCGTCCCCGGAATAATGTTCACGTAAGCCGTTCAAATCATTATTCGCCAAATCGGTTATGTAGTTCTCGCCACTACTATAGGATTCTATCGGAGCACAGCGCAAGTCGCCTGAATAAAGAATGTAGCAAGCCTTCTGCATAGCAGCAGCCCTGAATTCCGTGTACATACTGTTCACAAAACCGTTGACGCGTTCCGTCGTAGCACCGTCCCACATTTCATCCCCCGACAGTTTTTCATCGCTCGTGGTATCCATCAAGCCGCAACTGCTGAACAATACGGCAGAACACAGCGCGGCCACCATTGTTGATTTTATCTTGAATTGTATTTTCATATCCATTTATATTTATATGTACATGCTTACAAACCTATACTCAGTCCCATGGAGAACGTACGCGCATTGGGATAACCGCCCGATGTATCCCAACCGAGACTGTTCACATTCTCCGGATTGATACCGGAATATTTTGAGAACGTATATATATTCGTCAAACTCATACGGATACTTGCATAGCGAATACGAATGTAATCCGTCCATTTTTTAGGCAAGGAATACGAAAGGGTAATCGCATTGATCTTAAAATACGAGCCATCTTCCATAAATAAGGTCTGGTCTGCCCGGAAGGGGTCGATCACACTGGAATGCTGGTAATCATAAGGGTTAGGATAGTCCGCATGGACATTGGTGGGTGTCCAGAAATCATAAGCCCCAATGGGAGCCAATGCAGCACTTCCTTGCAACCCATCTCCAGACACATTGGGATTATTAAACGATTTAAAATTATCTGCCAACACCTTATTGATGATATCACGACGCAACAAAAACGAGAAACTCGTAAACAAAGACAAGCTTTTGTAGCGTAAATTGATAGACATACCTCCGTTGACACGCGGCTGCGAATTTCCCACAATCGCCTTATCCTTTTCATCGATAATATAATCTCCGTTCAAATCCACCCATATCGGATCGCCAGCCTTGAAATAAGCATTAGGGTTGTCTGCGGATATATTGTTTCCTCCAACTCTCAACCTACGCCCCGTAGCCGGGTCGACCGGAACATCCTCGTCCGTAGCGTATACTCCTTTATAAATATACAGATAATTGGACATCGTGTTGATTCCCAGTTTATTCACGACCTGAGCATTGGAATTGATAATTTGCCGTGCTTCGTCCGGCAATTTGGTCATAATATCCTTATTGATCGCAAAATTGACCATCCAGTCCATGCTCCAATTGCTTTTGGGACGAAAAGGACGAACCACAAAGCCCAATTCGAGGCCATGGTTGACCAAACTGACTTCGGTCGTCGGCACTTTATCAAAAGCATTATGATCCGGTTCCTCGATAGAACTCAACTGATTGTCGACCTGCTTATAATACCAGTCCCCTTGAAAAGTCAAACGGTTGTTCCATAGACCGAAATCAAAACCCACATTCCATTGGGTTGTAGTAATCGGGTCAATATTATTGTTCGGCATATTGGCAAAGTCTATGGGAATCACCGTGGCACCGTTATAGGTGTCCTCCCCTAATAAATAGGTTCCCCATACATCATATTTCGAAGCGGCATATTTTACGACCCGTCCCCAAGACGCACGGATTGCCCCATAATCCACCCAATACCAATTTAGTTTTTTAAAGAATTTTTCTTCATCAAAATTCCAACGCAAGCTTACTCCGGGGTTCACTTGCCATTTCACCCCTCGACCGTATGCTGAATTGGCTTCCGGACGGATAGTCGGCGTAATGACATATTTGTCTTTTCCCCCCGACAGGTTCTTAAATCCTATACTGGGCGCAATATTGAAAGACACGGTATTGTCTTCTGAAGAAGTATAAGCCGAACCGGTCGAAGAATATGCGCCTATAGGCCCCCACAAATGGTCATTGGGTAAACCCGTCTGGGTGACTTCATTTCCATTGCTTCGATTCGAACTGATTTCTCCCGTTACTGTCAAACCGTATTTCAATATGCCATATTCCCCGTAGTAGCTCAAACTGGTCCGCCCATACAACCTGTCGCTGTATTTACTCAATCCATACAACTGAGCCATATTGTTATTCAATATCCCCGGAGTGAATTTCTCATTCTCCGTATTGTTATAAGTATAACCCGCTACCAAGTTCCAACTGATATTCCAAGGCAGACGATATGTCATACTCATGCTTGCATCATAAGATACGCTCGTCGTATTCTGTTCCACCATCATCGCGCCTAAAGCCGCATTGGAAGCCGAGTACATGGAAGGAGGCGGAAGCAATGAGGATGCAGAAGCACCACTGGCCACACCTTTCTGTTGGAGCGCATTTCCGCTACCGGAACCCGTGATACCCAAAGTTGCATTCACACTGACATACATATTGAATTTGTCCGTCGGAGAATAACCCATATTGGTACGGAGGCCATAACGGTTGAAATCCGTGTTTTGGATGATACCATTCTCCGAATAATAGTTTCCGTTTATCTTATAATTGAACTTCGAATCTCCACCTCGTACAGCCAAATTATACGTCTGGTTCACCGTTCTACGGTAAAAATTTCCCTGCCAGTCCATATTATTGTTATAATACGGGTTCAAGCTGTCGGTCAAAGCCTGGTTTTCATTCACATCGTAATAACCGTTCCAACGGGAGGTATCATTCTGAAGAATTTGGTCGATACGGGACAGGCGTTCCCATCGTCCCACCAACACATCCCTCAAACGGGGAGGCATATTCACCTTCATGTCCATAGAAAAGTCTATTTCCGGTTTGGAGGCATGCCCCCTCTTAGTCGTAATCACAATCACACCGTATGCACCACGCGAACCATACTGTGCCGTAGCTGCCGCATCTTTCAATACCGTAATATCCTCAATATCCTCGAAAGGCAAACTGGACAAAGGGCTGACTCCGGATCCGGCCAGCAACCCATTGGCATCATAATCTCCGACATCTTCCTGCGGAATCCCGTCAATCACAAACAAAGGAGCCGAAGACCCCAGAATATAATCCCCACCCGATTCTTCTACCGAAATATTGGATATACCCCGAATCGTGTAGGTTCCGATAGAACCAGGTGCGCCGTTGTTCTGCTGCACATTCAAACCCGCGACACGCCCTTGCAACAACTCCATCACATTCGAAACAGGAGCCGGCGGCAGGTCCTTTGCTTTAACCACCGTAACAGCGGCACCGACATCAGCCCGTGTTTGAGCCTGATAGGCCACGACAACGGTTTCGTCCATGGCATTCACACTCTCTTCCATAAAGACATTCATATTCTTGGAAGCCTTATCCACCTTCATTTCTACGGTACGAAACCCCATATAAGAAAACACCAGTGTGGATTTTTTATCTGCATTCACTTTAAACGCCCCATCCATTCCGGTCAAAGCACCGCGCCCTTTCTTGCCCGAACCATCTCGTACGACTACGGTTACACCGGGAATCGGCTCTTTCCCATTCCCGATTCTTTCATATACATGTCCTGTGATTTCCACAACCTGCGCGTAACCCACGGCAGCAAATAATGGGAACATGCATATCAAGACTACGATATATATTTTCTTCATTTTTCGAACTTTGTTATATCATTAATAATTGTCTCTGAACTCCGGATCTCCACCGGAAAAGACGAAAATAATCTCCCAATGCCCTTCTTTATATATGGAAAAATCAAACGACATCGATGAAGCGACGCGTTGCGTACCATTCATAAGACGGTCGTAACGGAATACTACATGAGCCTTGTCTCCATCCTTATTGGTATATTCAGTCGGTATATCATTCAAAGGAATGGGATAAGCAACCTTATACCGAACATATTCATCTGTCATCTCCATGTCGAAGCCATGCACCAAATGTCCCCAATCCGTTCCGGAAAACTTACGGGGAGAAATCGGCTGATAATCTTTTGTCATAAACCGGAAAGTCAGCGTATATTCCTTTGACTCGTTCTCTACGTCACGTCGAAAAAAGACATTGATATCTTCTGGCTCCATTAACCCGAACAAGGAACTTTCCCCCACCTTATACATCCGGCTCACGCTCGTGGGGTGCACGTAATCTTCAGTCACGATACCAGTCGTTTCATCCATATTAGTAGGTTCATAATCCCGTTCACGATACGGAATCAACCGCAATCCGGTATAATCCTTCCAACCACCGGAATTCGTCACTCGTATATCAAAGACATAACCACTGTCCGGTGCACATTTTACGAAAGAAGACAAAGCATTTGCCCACAAAATCAATTCGCCGGAATGTTCGCGCACCTGCAACAGGCTTCTGTTCTCATAACCTCTTTTGGCTTCAATCTCTTCCAATGAAGTTTCCGTTCCCAGATAAGGTGTATGCCAGACTCTGACCGGAAACTCTTCCGTCAACTCCGGTGCTTCGCTTCCATCCTTACGCACCACACGGGTTATCGAAAAAGTCAGGGGTTGCGTAGAATTGCCGGGACTAAAGTTTTCAGAAATCAAATTATTTCGTCCCAATACCGGGCGATAAAGCGTGGTCGTAAAGCCGGCATCTTTATCGAATGCATCCAAACTCTCCGGAACAAACTTATCTACACAGGACTGTTGCAACATCCCCACTACAACAACTCCCATATACCAACAAACTTTATTCTTCAACTTTTTTCTTTTCATTTCCATAATTATAAAACAACTGTTCAAAATTATTAAAACCGAACTCATGCTCCTTCGATAAGATATGCACCCAAGCGTTGGAAGTGGCCAGATTGAATGTCTCAACCTCCGCATTAACCCATTGCGTAGTAACCTTTGAACCGGAAGTCTCCACCAAACGCATGTAGCGCGACCCCAGTTCTTCCGCTCCGGAAGCAGAAATTCGCCCAGCCTCCATACGCATCTGGTGTCCAAAAGTCAAAGCAACAGGTTCTACAGCCCCACCGACTTCGCTGATATTCTGCATCGTATATTCCCCATCGAAACAATAGGAACAAACCAAAGAATCCAATAGCCTGCGATAGTCATAATTCCGTGCCACAACAATCGTATCAAATTCTTCTGTCGTAATTTGATTGATAATCGTATCCCAAACAGTAAAGGGTTCTATCAAGAAATCTTTTAGAGACAACTCATCTCCCAACTCATAGGAACTACGATATCGGTTCAGGGCATACATAGCCTTTTCAAAGCAAGGATCCGGAATGGCAAACACCGTCATCGGCACATGACGTTCCAAAGAATCTTTCAATCCGGGAAGACTGTCTATCAAAAAAAGAAGAGAATCGAAAGTCACTTGTGGGTGAGCATCCTTATCCGCAAGATAAGCATACAACGTTCCCTCATAAGTTTCCGTAGCCGCCTTTGTCGTCGGTACTTCTCCTATCTCATATTCCTGACAAGAAAACAGCCCGCATACGGCCATGAATAAAATCACATTTTTCAAAAGTATTTGTTTCATGATATTTATCGTACTTTAAAATTCATACCCATTATAACTCGCTCAAAGCAGATTCAATTATTCCCAATACGGATTTTGATGAATTAAACTATTTTGCTTGATGACTTCTTCGGATACAGGCCAGTAAATGCCTCCATTACTTATCAAGTCAAGAAGCTGCGGATTATCTTTGAGTATTTTCTGTCTCCTGACCAGATCATACCACCGATGTCCTTCTCCAATCAATTCCCTACGCCGTTCTTCAAAAATATTATTTATCAGTTTGCGGATATCACTTCCGAAATCCTTCTTGAAAGACAAAGAAGCCAGCCCACGGTACTTCCGGAACTCATTCAATTCCTGAATGGCTTCATCCCCCCTGTTGATAGCGGCCAAAGCCTCCACATGTAGCAGCATCATATCCTCCATCCGAGAAAAAAGAATAGAGGAACCGAATACGGCAAAATCGCCATCCTTTCCTGCCCCGTTCTGCACGACATTTATCTTTTTGAAAACAGGCTTTGAAACGTTCATATCAAAATAGGTCGACTGATACTTATGCGTTATCGTATCCATACCAAACCGCACATCCTTAAAATCTCCATATATGACTGCCAACGAATCCTTCATCACATATAAATCCGGATATAACTTCTGAACGTACGGTTTACATAATGTCCACTGTTCCAGATGTCCGCTTTGCGTCATATCCATATTGTCTTTATAAACAAAATTAAAGGCAACCAGACGATAGGGTGCATAAGTCGTCGTACTACCACAAAACAGTCCGGTCTCGGAAACGACATTCTCCACATCCAGACAAATTTGTTCCTCACCGATGCCTATTTGAGTGTAATTATCCAACACATAAGCGGAATAAGTCTCAGCATCCGCATAATGTCCTGTCCAGGCTGACAAATGTGCCAAAATAGCATAAACGGATAACTTGTTCAACAGTTTCCCTTGCCAAAAAGACGGACTTTGGCGATAATACTGATTATTGTCACTCCCGAATTGGAAAGGAAGTTCCTCAGCGGCAGCCAACAGTTCATTTTTAGCATATAGTAAAACTGAGGAAGAAGGAGATTTTCCTATTTGGGGAAACGAACCGTTGTCATAAGATGAAGTCACCAAAGGCACATCGCCCCAAATCCGAGCCATATAGAAATAAGCCAATGCACGCAATGCACGAGCTTGGGCTACATCCCACTTCAGATTCTGTTCCGAGTAAGCCATGTCTTGCCCAACAATGGCTCCCACATGCTCCATATAAACAGAAGCAGCATTCACTACGGCATAAAACCGTCGCCAGTCGGCTACATGATCCACTAAAGACAGATTGCGGTTCAAATCATTATGTATGATGGCATCCAAATCATCCCGGCTATCGGTATGGAAATCCCCCAAACGTAATTCTCCACAAACCCACTGGGTATTATTATCAGCCAAAGCCGCACGCATCAAGCCATATACTCCCATCAAACCGGAACGGGCATCTTCCAAAGTTTTCCAATTCTGGGTATCCGGCAAGGCATGATGAGATTCTTCGTCTAAAAAATCACTGCAAGAAAACATCCCACAAGCCGCTATAGCCATACATAGGCCACAAAAGAAATCTCTAATATAAAAAACTATCTTTTTCATCTGTTTCTTTTTGAAAGATTAAAAACTACAACGAACTCCCAACGTGACAGAGCGAGGTATCCCCATGCCATACCCCCGATAATATCCGTCAAAATCCACCAATTCGGGATCATCGCCGCTAAAATTAGTAACAGTAAACAGATTATTTCCTGACACATACACATACACACTATGTTTTGCCGTAGGAACAGAATACCCCAAAGTAACCGACCGCAACTTCAAGTAAGAAACCTTTTCTAAATACAAATCCTGATCAGCCCGGTAAGGATGCACCTCACTCAATGCATTGTAGCGCGGATAATCCATCGGGACATTACCGCTTTGCCAAAAGAAAATTTCCTTCACACCTGCCAGGTTATCCCCTTTGTCAAGGGTCGTGAAATCATACTGTTGATAGGCTCTGTAATTCATGGCCGACTGTCCTGCCGCAAAAAAGAACGAAGCCCCCAAATCAAAACGTTTAAATTTCAGTTGAGTCGAAAATCCTCCGGTATATTTCGGCAAAGAATGGCCTTTCAGGACTTTGTCCTCATCCGTTATCTTATTATCGCCATTCTTATCTACCCATTTCGGGTCGCCGGCCTTCAGTTCCACCCCGTTCACCGTCATCTTCCGTCCGTCTTTTACAGGTACTTCTGCATCGGATTGATAGATTCCGTTGTTTTCCAGAACATAAAAACGGTCAACGGCTTCGCCCACCTTCAACAACCTTCCATCCGTTTCTGCCTGTTGAAGCCCATCTGGAAGAGAAGACAATTCATTATGATTGAAAGCAAAATTTGCAGCGACAGACCATTGCCATCCGTCATTAGGCTGATTCACTAAAACTCCGGCCAACGACAACTCCACACCGCGGTTTGTAATCTCCATACCTTGTTTATATTGTCCGTCATACCCATATTCATGAGCCACAGGCAATTTTACGAGCAGATTTTTATCCCTATTAGAGTAAAAAGAAACATCTGCAGACAACCGGTTCTTCAACCACTTAGAACGTATGCCCCATTCTGCCTTATCAGCATAAGGCCATTCTACCCCAAAACCTATCCATCCAAAGGTATAAGGGCGAGTAGCCGTGGCATATTGATTATACGAACCGGAAATCCATGACCCACTCCAACCGATATTCTCTGATGTAGATTGAGGCCCCATTCCGTAACGGTCGGACGGGAGGTAACGGCCGATTCGTGCCCACGAACCAAACAAGGCAAGATCGGAAATCCAACTGACATTTTCCATCAAAGAATGCTTCAAATTCCAATTTAAGTTTGCAGCCGGAGTAAAAAGCCACTTATGGTTCGGGTGTACGGAAGTAACCCCGTCATAGCGAAACATCACACCTGCCGATAAATAGTCTCTCCACCGATAGCCTACATTCAATGAGGAATTCATAAAATGCAATACTTCCTGATCCAAAAAGTTGGTTACTTTATATCCTCCTCCTGAAGTACTCTTATGCATATCATCGTTCCCATCATATCCTCTGGTATAATTATAATGAAAACGATCTTCCTCCATAGCTCCCTTCAAATCAAAAGAAAGCTTATGCCCTTTCGTGAAATCTATATCATATCCCAGATAAAAATCCCCGATAAACCGTCGATTATAGGCCGAATAATTTGATGTAAAGTTCATAGACTCAATGACAGTCGTAGGCCAAAAAGCATTACGTACATCCGTCTCATAATCAAATTTTACAGATACTCCGGCACGTAAAGCACGCCAAAGGTAATTTAAAGCCAGACTACCATTCAATGCAATATTGTCATTGTCATCCTTCGAATCATCCAAGTAAGAAAGATAAGTGTCACTTCCGGACTGAGTCGGAGGCAACGGCGTAGACAAGGACGGGAAATACTCCATCTCCGCATAACGATCCCTTAACGTATTGTTCCGCGAACGTGATACTTTCGTGGCTTGCAGGATCGTACTTACCGTCAAGCCTTTTACGGGCATCATGTTCAAATAGAAATCAATATTGTATTTCGAATAGTCTGTATTATCCGCCATACCCTCATTGGTAGCCGTCCCAATAGCAAACAAATAATTGGCAATACCTTTGCCGCCGGCTACAGACGCATTCACGTTATATTGCAACTGGGGAGTGTTATAATAATCCTCGGCCCAACCCGGTACTCCGAAAAACATAGGATCGGTTCTATCTTTCAAATAAGCAGGAAGATAACGGTCCAAATCCGTACCTTCGGGGTAAAATCCGGCACGGAAATTCCGCTCATCGTTTGCATTCGTCATCCGCACATCCCCGTTGGAGGCCATAGATGCCGTTAAACTGGCATCTACCGTAACATTCGGTCCTCCCCTGTATCCGTCCCGGGTCACAATCCAAATGGCTCCGTTAGCTGCCAACGGGCCTAACTTAGCCAGCTCGTAAGGGTCTTTTATAACTTCTATCGACTCTATATTGGCCAAATGCAAACCGGCCAGAAGATTAGTGGCTGTCCCCAAAGGATTCACGTCATTATTCTTTATACTATATGAATAAGCCCGGTTTTCTATGATAGGAACCCCGTTGACGTATACAGCCGGCTGAGTGGACATCGCATCGACTTTCGAGAACAAAGGGACGGACGTTCCGCGCAAAAACATGGCTTGCTGCGTTCCGGGTTCCCCACTCGGCTCCTGTATGTACAATCCGGGCACTTGTCCTTTTAAATTTTGTTGAAGAGAAATGTACGGTGACCGGTAGACTCCCATCATGTCGACCGAGTCCGGTAGCCCCAAGGCCTTACACGGTTTTTGGGCTTCCTGAAGAAAATCCTGTTTTTCTCTCTTTTTCGTACCGTCCTTCAGTAAGGTATCATTCCTCAAGGCTTCTTTTCGATAAGATGTCACACTACTGCCTGCATCCGATTGTGACAAAGGGTACCTATAGTTCATGCAGTATGCACTTCCAGCATACAGCATGGAAAAACAATATACCGCACAAAACGGATAGGTGATTCGACTGTATCGTCTTCCTTTTCTTTTGTTTTTCATACAAATTTTAGTTAATTCGACATGGTGCAAAAATAAAGGTATATTAAAAGAATGCAGTACAATATTCAACCAAGTTAACCCGTTTTTAGACCAAATTAGAGAAATCCAAAGATAAAAATCATTCAACCAAAGATATTTTTGATTCAGAATCCACGCACAAAGCATTAATTATCAAAATAATACAAAAACCTCTCTATCAGTTTCATTCGGAAACGAATAGAGAGATGCATATCGCCTTTAAGACAAACAGTAATCCCTAATATTTGATAAAACCAAGTCCTCCCCGTCAGACATCCAGTTCACGCCTACGTAAAAATTCCGTCGGGGTGATTCCGAACTGTTCCTTAAAACAGGTGGAAAAATACTTCGCACTGGAAAATCCGGTGGAATAAGCAACGGACTCCAATGACGTCTCCCCCTTTTCTAAAAGTTCGTATGCATGCTTCAGCCGGATATTTTTCACAAACTCTACGGGCGAAAGATCCGTGATAAGCTTTATCTTACGATAAAAAGATGATTTGGACATTCCCACCTCGCGGGCTATCGTGTTCACATCTATATCTATCGCCTTCTTCATATTATGCTCTATAATCGAAATTACCTTATCCAGAAACTTCTGATCCAGAGCTGACATTTTCAACATGGCAGTCCTCACTTCCCGCTCTTCCTTAAAGTCTCTTTGGGCACAACGCTTATGTTCCAAGAAACTTTCCACTCTGGCTTCAAGCACTCTCAGCTCGAACGGTTTAGCCACATAACCGTCACATCCGGCCTTATAACACTCTATTCTATCTTCCGGAGCGTTTTTTGCCGTCAGTAAAATCACCGGAATATGGCTCGTATTAATATCGGCCTTCAAATGGCGACACAGTTCAAGACCATCCATATTCGGCATCATCACGTCACTGATAATCACATCCACAGCGTTATTCTCAATCACGGCAACAGCTTCTACACCATCGTGTGCCAACAGGACTTTATGGCGGTGCGAGAAAACACGGCACATTACATCCAATAAGTCCACATTGTCGTCCACCAGCAACATACAACCGTCCACTTCCTTTTGCGGTTCAGTTTTCTCTAATACGGAATAGCCCACAATATTCTCTTCGTGAGGAAGTTCAAGCTCTTCCACCGCCGACATATCTTCCTGAGGAGCAAAATCTTCCGGCAAATAAGCAGATTTCTCCATCGGCAAAAGAACTGAAAATTCAGTCCCCTTACCGACCGTGCTCTCCAATGCAATCCGTCCGTGATGAATCTCCAGCAACTCTTTTACGAGAGACAGCCCTATCCCATTTGCTTCTGCCGCCGTGTCCGTCGTAGCAGTATAAAAACGATTGAATACAAAAGGCTGTTTTTCAAGAGGAATGCCCACACCGGTATCTTTGACCCGAATCAATGCTGAACGTACACCGTCATTTTCCACCACAGAAAGAGAAACAGTGATTTCACCGCCTTCATTCGTATATTTATAAGCATTAAACAACAAATTATACAAAACTTTCTCCAGTATATCCCGGTCAAAGCAAGCCGAAATATGGGGCTTCTCCGCCACAACGGCAAAAGAGATATGCTTCTTGTCCATCAGCACGGAAAAGTTCATCCGGCATAAATCTTCTATAAAGACTGAAATATCTCCCTCGGACACCTGAAGGCTCATTTTCCCATTCTCAATCTTTCGGAAGTCAAGCACTTGCTGAATCAAATGTTTCAATTGGCGCAGGCTGCTTCTCATTTTATCCAACTGGGGAATTCTATTTTTATACGTCATGACCATATCGTCAATCAAACAGGATATGATTGTGATGGGCGTAAGGAAATCATGAGATATATTTGTGAAATAGCGTAACTTAGCCTGTGTCAGTTCCTCGCTCTTTTCCTTTTCTATTTGAATAATCTTCAATTCGTTGCGCAACCTGACACGGTAGACTGCCCATCGGTAACAACAATATGCAAGTATCCCGCAAAGGAACACATATATCACATACGCCCACCACGTCTCATAAAAAGCCGGTTTACGTTCTATCAAATAGGAAACCGTCTTCGCACTCCACCTCCCTTCACTGTCCGTGGCACGCAGTTCCAATATACTCTCTCCCTTGGGCAATTTGTTATAATAGGCACGAGGCAGATTATTTCCGGTATATACCCAGTCGTTGTTTACGCCCTTAATCCGATAGGCATACAGTACTTGCCTGGGAGAAGAATAGTTCAAAGTCGAAAAATCAATTTCAATATCATGAGCGTCCGCCCCCAATACAAGTTTCCGCGACTGTATATCCAACAATCCCTCTTCAGAAAAGCCTCCGTCCAAGATTGATTTTCCTGAAACCCTCACATCCGTGATATCCACATCCACAGCCTGTGCCTTTCCTGCCAAATCAGACATCCCCTTGAAACCGGTAATTCCTCCGTCTCTACCATAATAATAGACACCATCATAATAGAAACAGGCATTCCGCTCAAAAGAATGTATTCCGGTATCGTCCAGTCCGGCGTACGACTTTATCACCTCATTATCCGGACTGAATTCTATCACATTTTTAGCCGTAGAGACCCATATATGCCCCTCTTTACCCGTAATAATGTCGTAAATAGAAGCATTGATATAACTATAAAATAATGGAGAATAATCTTTCGCCTTGTTCGTCGCTATATCCCAAGCCTGCACATATCCTTCCGTCGTACCAATCCATATTTTCCGACGGTGCACATCGGAACAAAGGGTCTCTATATTATCTGAAAGCAATGTGCTGTTATGCGCATTAAAATGCATAACCGTATATTTCACGACCTCGCCCCGACGATATTCCGGAACAATCCGATAAAGTCCGTGCCCGTGGGTCCCCAGCCAAATAGCTCCTCGCGTATCAATCTCCATGGATGAAATATCATGGATATCCACTTTTATTACGGCCAATTTATCGCGGTCTGTACGACAAACCACGAGACCATAATCCGTCGCAACCCATATATTCCCAAGCGAATCCTCTTTAATTGATAAAGGAACTCCCGCACCTATACTTTTAAGATCTAAAACCTTCTTTAGAGTGGGCAATTTTACCCCCCCCGTGTTAAAAATACATAAATTTTAGGTGCAAATTTAGCTCCCACCCAAACCTCTTCTTTTTGCGAAGAAGGTGAAAAGAACGTAGAAATATCTCCCAAATCCCCTAAATCATCCGTAGACTCCAGGTCACGGCAAAAAAACAGAGAATTATCACCGGGAGTATACCACCCCAAACCGATACGGTCGTAATTAATCCAAAACAGCTCCGCGTTATTCTTGAATATCCCCCGGACGATAGGACTAAGCCTTCCCGTTTTGTCTTGCCATACAGGCAAAGAGTAATTAGAGATTTGGCTGTCATTGACAATCAACTGATAAGCTCCGTCCCCGGCTGCAGATATCCAGATATTCCCCTCTCTATCGGCACAAATCCGATTAAACAGATTATTCGTCTGGGTGGCCAACTTGTCCGACGGTATAGCCACCAAATGCCCGTCTTCAATCCGGGCGATGGTCAAACCATAATAACCGAGCATCCACAAATATCCCCAGTGGCTGTCTTCGAACAAACAAAAAGCATACTTCAAATTCTGAACTTCGTCTTCGTTCTCGCCCGACAGAGACTCGCTGACATAATGAATGGCATTCTTGTCGTCCACCTCCATCCTGAACAGTCCTTCTCCCCATGTAGAAAGCCAATACCTTCCTTGCTTGTCTTGCAACATACGAAAAGGATTGTCGTATAACCCCAATCGGGGCATACGCTCGAAACGGTCCGTCGTCCGGTTATAACGGTACAACCCGCTTTGCCAGAAACCGGCCCAAACCGTACCGGCCTCATCTTTATATACCATGTTCACGCTGGTCACGGGAAGGCTTGAATCGTAAGACTTGACCTCGGACAAATCCGGACTAAGCCGTACCAATTTCTTATATGAACCGACCCAGATATACCCTTCATCGTCGGTCACGATGGAGCGTATCTCATAATTCGTCAACAAAGAATCCGTAAAAGAAATGAACCGATTGGTCCTCTTATCCCACGCACACATTCCTTTCTGCGTACCGATGAGAATTTTCCCATCCCGTGTCTCGGTAATTTCCCGGATGTCGTTATGAGGCAAAAGTGTAGGATACATTGGAGAAGAGCGAAAGACATGAAGCCCGTAGCCATCGTAGCGGCACAACCCGTCGGTAGTGCCCAACCAAAGTACTCCTTCCTGGTCCTGATACATACAATACACCTTATTGGAAGGCAACTGTCCCAACAAAGGAAACGGCTTCACTGAGATCTTATCCAATAAACTCCCGCAAGCCCAAGCCGTATACAGTAAAAACGAAATGAGAAAAACCACACTCCTTTTTTTCATGGTGTCTAATCAATCTGTTTTTTCGCATGCAAAAATAATAAAATATAGCTATATGCTGTCTTTCACAGTTCTTTTTTCTCCTTTTATTTTCTGCGCCAAACGATTTTTCGTTCTCAGCCAAACGATTTTTCAATCTGCGGCAACTGATTTTCGACTATGAGGAACACGGTTTTCACCCCACATAAGTGAACCATTTTTGCCTTTATTGAACTATAATCTTCCTCAGACGATATTAGATTGAATTTTGTCCTAATCTGAATAAAAATCGTCCCTTACTCATTTTATTTTTTATGAATTTTGCATCAGAAAAAAGCAAGAGTGAAAGAAACAGGTAAAGTTTTGCCAGGTATAAAAGATGTTTTCAGAATAATGCTTTACCAGATGTTGTATATGTATGATTAAAAAAAAATAGAATATGAAAAGAAATTATGTAAAAGTCATAGCTGCTGTAGTGGGAATGACCATGGTGTACTGCCCGCTTACGCTCAATGCCAAGTCGAAAAAGAACGCCACAGCCGCCCCGTCGGAAATCGCCATTCACGGATATGGAGAGACTGCGTCGTTCACCGTAGATTCCAGAAATCTGCGTTCGGACGAACCCATCCTGATTTCTGCAACAAACGGATTTGAGGTTTCTCCCCGCGAACTTTCTCCTAACAGCAAGGGTACAGTGACCGTGAAACTGATAAGTTCCAAACAACAAACCACGGGGAAGGTAATCCTTCGCAGCGGTGATACCCGTTATTATGTCGCTGTCAAAGGAGTCGGGAAAGCACTTCCTGTCAAAGACTTATCTACCACTCCCACCTACCAAGGAGGCGAAGAGGAAACTTTTGAAAAAGCATTCAATCCGTCTGCCGACGGATACACGATAGAATTCAAGGTGGCGACACCTACGGATGGAGATGAATTTTATCCTTTCGCCATTGATTCCCAAGGCAACGGCTTTAAAAGTTATGTCTCTTCCACCGCTTTCGGTTTATTTCATTCTACTTCCAAAGCGGACGGTTTCACAAACCCGTCGACCAACGTAACCGGAGGACGAGGCAAATTCTACAACAACGATGGTAAAGCACATACCTATAGAATTGCCGTAATGCCGGACAACCGCGCGTTCTTCTATCGCGACGGCATAGCCGTGGACACAGTACGTCTGCACGACTACGGATTGCAACCCGACTTTGCCACCGGCAATGGAGAACTAAAGGAAAACCTGCTGAAGAATCCGGGATTCGAAGGGGAATTCGAAGTTTTCGGTATTAAAAATGCAGAAGACGTGGCCAAAAGCATAGAAGGCTGGTATATAGACATACACGACTATTGGTGCAGCCAACAGTTTATCCTCCCGGAAGAAATAGACAACACGGTCGACGTGGACAATCACATCGCCAAAATCGTACCCTATATGTGGGCCAACGGTTGGGGCAACGGCAATATCAACCAAATTGTCGACGTGGCGCCGAATGAAACCTACACGCTCACGGCACTGGCCAAAGGCGGAATCCGGGAAAAAGAGGGAACCTTAGCCGCCACTATGTTTATTGAAGAAATGCAAGACCGTGAGAAAAGAACCAAGGTGGAAATTGCCAGCGATTCATGGGAGACTTACTCTTTGGACTATACCACCTCTCCCGATTGCCGTCAAATCCGTGTCGTCTTCCAGACCGAATCCGGAAAATGGGGCGAACACAGAAGCCCGTTCGAGATAGACAACGTAAAACTGACCGGAGTATCACGCCAATATACCCCCAAAATCGGCTTCATCAACCATAATGCCAAGGTGGAATACTTCACATTCGATACCACCGGGGCATACGCTCCGGCATCTCCTGAAATTACGGTAAATATCAACTAACCTGCAAACGAAGCATGAAGAAACTGTTTTTGTTCATCGTAGGTTTGTGGACATGGCATACCCACTGTCCGGCACAACTTGCCCAATTCCATCCGGGCGAAGTATGGAACGACACTGAAAACGCCCCCATCAATGCCCACGGAGGCTGCGTAGTGTTCCACAATGGCACATACTATTGGTTTGGCGAGGATCGTACGAAATTCGAATCGAACGGTGTCAGTTGCTATTCTTCCACAGACCTCTACAACTGGAAACGTATCGGACTGGCATTGAAAACCGACGGCCAACCCCGTGAAGACTTGAACGACATCTCACAAGGCCGCCTCTTTGAACGCCCGAAAGTCATATACAACCCGAAGACCCAAAAGTGGGTGATGTGGAGCCATTGGGAAAAATCGAGCAGCGACTATGGTGCCGCACGGGTATGCGTAGCCACGAGCGACCGAATCACCGGTCCTTACACGCTCTACAAGACGTTCAGACCGAACGGAAACGAATCGCGCGACCAAACATTATTCGTGGACAGCGACGGAAAAGCTTACCATATCTGTTCCACCGAAATGAACACCAACACGAACATCGCCCTCCTGCGTGAAGACTATCTGGAGCCGGAAGGCACAAATCAGCAAGTGTTGAAAGGGCAGAAATGCGAAGCGGCAGCCGTCTTCAAATGGAACAACCGGTATTTCGGTCTGTTTTCGGGTTGCACCGGCTGGGCTCCCAACCCGGGACGGCGCGCCTACACGGACAACCTCATGGGCGAATGGCAATGCAACGGCAATTTTGCCATCGACAAGATGAAACAAATAAGTTACCGTACGCAACCGTGTTACGTCTTCCAGGCGGAAGGTAAAAAAGATGCATTCATCTATATGGGCGATCGTTGGAATCCCAACGATGTGGAACATTCCACTCATGTCTGGTTACCGGTCAGTATGCGTTCGGGTTATCCTGTCGTCCGCTGGTACGACCAATGGGACTTGAGTATCTTCGACAAAATGTACCGCTATAAACAAGCTGCGGAAATCGTGCCGGGAAACACTTACGCCTTATTGGAACAACAGGCAGACCGACTCGTGTCCAAACCTGCGAACGGTTTCACCCTCGCTGACGACAACGACGAAATCAACCTGAACTTCGTATTCTTGCAAACTGGAACCCCGGATGTGTATAAGTTGAAAGACACCAAAAGCGGCAAGCTTCTGACCAACACGTTCGGTTCCTTACGCCTGAATGCCGAAGTAACAGACGGCAACAGTCAAAAGTGGAAATTCATCCGACAAGCAGACGGATTCTATCGCATACAAAGCATGCAGGACCAGAAGTTCATCTCTGTTTCGGGCAATAATACTTTCGAGGGAACTCCTTTATACCTCACGGAAAACGGAGAACCTCACTATTTCGGAGTTTACTTCGATTCAGACAAATATTCATACAGGGCATCTTAAACTATTCGATAAAAACACTTGAAATTAGGTTAATGTTGTTAAGTGCGTATCCGTGACGGCCTCGCACTTACTTTCTTTAAAGAGACAAGTAATCAAATTACAAACCGTTAAATATTTATCAAATGACACTCAAAAAATCATGGATGAGGAACTATATTATAGGAACGTTCCTGTTATGTCCCCCTTTACAGGGTATGGCCTCCCCCGACGACACCAAGGGAGAAACCGTGGTCATAGGTACTGTGGTCAACCAACTTCCCGCATTGCCATCGAGCATTCAACTCGGTTCGGACAGCCTGCCGGTAAAATGGGACAAAACCAATAAGAACCAGTTCAATACCCCATTCGACAAGACGGTCATAAAAGGCGAAGCAGACCGAAAAGGTACAAAAATACCAGTAACTGCCGCCGTATGGACTTTGCCGGAGAACTTGGTTTACCTTATCGACGCAGGCCGTGTCGCCCCTCATTCTTCCCAAATATTCGAAGCTGCCAAGTCCCTGCGTGGCGAGGCTCTACTGAATGATGCCCCAGACCGTAAATTCCATTCGGGCACTGACCAATGGGGATATGTGGAACGCGAACAATATGAGGACCAGAAGGTATATGTCACAGCCGGAAATGGAGATGACTGGGCGACCTCATTCCTCAGCGACGGTAAAGATAAAGACGAAGGACTGACCTACAAACTGACCTTACAACTGGGAGTATACAGAATCAGAGTCGCACACGTTCCGGTTATCAAATTAAACTTCACCAGTTATCTCAGAGTAGATCAAAAGATTGTCAACACCAAACAAGTGTCTACCAACGTATCCGAAGACAAGATACACCCTGCCGTATGGGTAACTCACGATCTGAAATTGACGCACCCCACAACTTTCACCTACGAAAGCAACAAGATAGGCGGAAAAGAATGGGAAAACGGCAATATCAGCCTGATTTCCGTAGAGCAAATCAGTGCCAACTTAGAAACACCCATCATTTCCTGGGACGGCGGTTCGTGGGATAGCCGAACCGTAGAATTAAAACACAAGGACCCTTCTGCCGAAATTTACTATACGCTCGATGGCAGCCAACCGGACAAAAACAGCCATAAATATATTGCTCCGTTCACGATCGACAAAACGACAAGAGTCAACGCCATTGCTTACAATGCGGAAGGCGCCAGTAAAATAGTCTCGGCAGATTTTGCCATCAGTACATGGGCCGTCACTGCCACCCCATTCAAGTTAATCGGCGAAAACGAAGTGAAGAACGTAAAAATCAACTGGATGCAAAGAAATGACGCAGACGTGTACAAAATATTTCGAAACGGAACCTTGATTGGGGAGACCCGGGGAGACACCTACGATGATTACGGGTTGTCTTTAGGGGAAAATTATACCTATCATGTAGAAGGCTACAAAGAGGGTCGAAAGATAGCCACATCGGAATCGCAGTCGGCCATGCCTTTCAGCCCTTCACAAGATTGCGACGTGTACGACAACCGCAACGGTCAATATCTGAAAAATAGAGAGGGCGGCATCTCCGGGATGAAAATAGGAGACCTTTATTTCTCTTACCGGCTGGAACGGAAGAAAAAAACTGTAGATGGACAGGAAAAAGACGGTTGGTTGCTGTCAGAATCTTATTCCACGACAGGAAAGGAAGGAAGTTGGAACAGTCCACGCGAGATAGCTTTCTATCCCAATGTAAATTTCGAGGGTATAGGATTCCGTTACAACGAAAAGACCCGTAAAGTCGTATTGTCCGCCCATTATGAAGATCAAGGCGGATATACCGCAGCTAAAATATTCTTGGCGCAGATAACCCCGAAAGGCGGTATCGAGGTCGGTACGATGGAACGACCTTTAGGTTACGATTCCAGAGACCAATCGTTATTCGTGGATGACGACGGTAGCGGATACCTCTTGTCTGCCACCAATATGAACAGCGATATCCACATCTACAAACTGGACGAGACATGGACCAAACCGGTAGAACTGGTCAATACGATATGTAAAGGGCAACATCGCGAGACCCCATCCATCATCAAAAAAGACGGAGAATACTATTTCTTCAGTTCCAAAGCGTCCGGATGGTATCCCAGCCAGGCCATGTATGCCTCGGCGGAAAATTTGGGTGGGGTATGGACTTCATTACGGGAAATCGGTAACAACTCTACTTTCGGGGCACAGTTCAACAATATCCAAAGAAGAGGCACAAACCACGAAACATTCGGCGTGTGGAGCTACCATTGGGGCGCCCAGTACCACCATAAAGACCCGGACGGGAATTTCCCGAGAATATCCGTAGCCAAATTCAACAAAGGCTATGCTTCCATGGATTATTACCGTTATATCGAATTTCATGACTCATACGGCATTGTCCCCGTACAAAACGGCAGGAACCTTACGCTTAACGCACCGGTCTCTACCACCACGGTTGGTGCCAATCCTCATACGGCATCCTGCATCACGGACGGAGCCGACATGAATTCTTCCGTTTACTTCCAGAACAGTACGTACCCGTATGTCCTGACCATAGATATGCAAAAAAAGGCCAAGATATCGGAGCTCAACTTGTCAACCAAATTGGTCAACGGCTCGGAAACGGCATATAAATACACGATCGAAGGGAGTGTGGACGGCGAGCACTTTCAAACCTTGGTAGACGGAACGGACAACTGGCAAGTAGGTTTCCAGATACTCCCTGTCACGGACTCGTCGGCTTACAGATACCTCAGGTTAACGGTACTGAGAATCATCAATGTGCATAACAATAATCCGGCCACCTGGGCCGATGGTGTCTATGAGCTCACCGCATACGGTATGCCCGTAGAATAAATCCTATCCAAATAGGACAAAGAGAGTGTGTCTATAACACACTCTCTATTCATTTTTAACAAAACATAAGCATAATGAACAAATATTTTTATAAGCCATACATGGCAGTCGTTTTATGTGTACTGTCAGTCAATCCTTCCGTCCAAGCAGACGAACACAGTATTCATATCAAAATCAATACCCAAACAGGCGCTATAAACCAGCTTATCCTCGACCACGATCCTCAAAATATGAATTGGATACTCCAAACGGATGGTAGCCAATATCCTTGGATAACCGAAAAATACGGTTGGGGACTGGGATATCTCACCCTTGAGAGTGAAAATAAAAAAGTAAAATACGAATGGAAAAAGCCTGTTTCCACATCTCCCACATCTTATACTCCGTGGGATAAAAAAACATCCTCTTTTGAGCAAACACAGGTCTACCGGGTGGGAAACATACGAATAGATGTGAAACGTTCACTGGACCATGACCGATTAACCGAGCGTTACACCTTTACCAATACCGGCCAGACATGTACACGAATCAGCGATATCGGTATCTATACTCCTTTTAACGACAATTACCCCGATGCAACGACTTGTATTCATTCACGTACCCATGCCCATATTTGGGACGGTGAAAGTGCAGCATACGTCAATGCGCTGCGCATGGGTGGTACAGCGCCACATCTCGGACTGGTATTAACCGAAGGAAGTATCAAAAGTTACGATATCTTGGAACGAGGCATAGATAAAGGAAACTCTCATACTCGTGGAGTCATAGCACTCAACTTACCTGATACGTTACTTCAATCCGGAAGTTCCTATTCCATCCAATGGTCTCTCTTTCCACATCTCGGAAATGAAGATTTTAAAAACAAATTGCTTCAGCAAGGAAGTGTATGGATGTCATGCAACAAATACATGTTCGAAAAAGGAGAAAAAGCCGAAATCGAACTCCGTAGCCAGTATCCACTGAAAGATGTCAAACTTCTGAAAAACGGTAAACCCATAAAGATAAAACAAAAAGGCCGTGTCTGGAAGGCAGAAGCCATCATGGAACAACCGGGGGAAGTCCGCTTTGAAATCCTGTACAACAATGGCCGACGTACGCATGCCGACTGTCTGGTACATTCTTCTTTCGATAAATTAATAGAGAAACGCACGGAGTTCATCCGTACGCACCAGCAAATGAACGATACAAACGATATGCGATACGGTGCTTATATGGTATACGATAACGAAGCTAACCGTATTTATAAGAATGACACTCCGAACTGCAACCCGGTAGACCGCGATGAAGGAGCAGAACGCCTCGGAATGGGTATTTTATTGGCAAAACAATACTTGTTGACCCATAAACCCGAACTGAAAGAATCACTTCTAAAATATGTCCGTTTTGTTCGTGAACGCCTACAAACGGAAGATTATACGACCTATTCCAGTGTTGACCAAAAAGGACGGAACAGGGGATACAATTACATGTGGGTAGCCGAACTATATTTCCAAATGTATAAAGTGACAGGCAATAAACAATATGCTATCGATGGCTACCAAACCTTATGTTCCATGTTCCGGCAGTTCGGTTACGGTTTTTATGCCATTAATATTCCGGTGTGTCTGGGACTGCAATCACTGAAAAAAGCCGGTATGACAAATGAGTACGAGCATCTTAAAGACGAATTTATCAAAAGCGGCGATGTCTTCGTTAAAAACGGAATGAATTACCCTAAACATGAAGTGAACTACGAACAAAGCATTGTGGCTCCCGCCCTACAATTCCTCCTACAACTATACATTGAAACAGGTATTCGAAAATACTTCGACGAAGCCCAACGACAATTACCAGTATTGGAAGCCTTTAACGGTTGTCAACCCAGCTATTATCTCCATGACATCAGCATTCGCCATTGGGATGGTTACTGGTTCGGCAAACGGGAACTCTTTGGCGATACGATGCCGCACTATTGGAGTACGATTACGGCCGAAGTCTTTCATCTTTATGCCCAATGCACGGGGAAGGCTGCTTATCAACAACGTGCAGAAGAAATAGTCCGTAACAACCTCTGTCTATTCTTCGAAGATGGCAAAGCCTCCTGTGCCTATGTTTATCCACACGAAGTAAACGGAATAAAAGCACAATTCTATGACGAATATGCCAATGATCAAGACTGGGCATTAGTACACTACCTATTGGTGAACAAGGGACTTTGATTTGAAAAAAACGAATGACACAATAGAGGAAGAATTTGGTTTATCTTATCTGCTGTGTCATTCGTTTATAAGGATTATATATTTCAACATACTTTCTATTTCCAGTCCGGAACGTCCTCTCCCGGTTCGTAATACTCTACCAGATTGGCATAAAACGTCAAAGTGGAATAAGGCAGCACCGAACCTGTCGACTGGCTTCCGTAAGCCAGTTCAGACGGTATATATACCCACCAGACATCACCTTTATGCATGTATTGCAAAGCCGTGGCAAATCCGGCTACGGCACTCGATACTCCCATCTTGGCCGGCACGGCAATCTGATTGTCCAGTTCACCCATGAAAGACTGGGAGAACACCTTACGCTCTTCCACCCATTCTCCGTTTACCATATTTTGGGTAGGCATCAGATAGCCCCGGTAATTGACACGGACCGTGTCGGACCATGTCGGACTTTCCGTCCCCGCACCCCGCTGTTCAATATATACACAAATCGAATCGGTCAACGCCCCGGCCGCATTCTGCGACTTGGTCGTCGATTTGAACATGCGCCAGTTGCAATGTTCTTCCCAACGTTCGCCATACTGTCCCTTTGCCCGGGCAATGGAATCACGGGCTTCGGCAGCGATTTGAGCAAAATACTCGGCATTACGGGCAGGCCAATTCGCATAAGCATCATACGTATCGTCTTCCTCCTTGCAAGCCCCCAAGGTACACACGGAGAAGATGACGACTGCCAGATACAATAAACCTTTTTTCATTAATGTCTGTCTTTTTTAGGCAGGGTTACATAATCTTTTTCAGCAACGAAGTGATGCTCACACGGTCTTCGATGATACCTTGCAAGTCGGCAATGTTCACCCGCTTCTGCTCCATCGTGTCGCGGTGACGCAACGTCACGGTATTGTCTTTCAACGTATCGTAATCCACTGTCACGCAATACGGCGTACCGATGGCATCCTGACGGCGGTAACGCTTGCCGATAGAATCCTTCTCATCGTATTTGCAGTTGAAATGGAAACGCAGGTTGCTGATGATTTCGTGCGCTTTCTCCGGCAGACCGTCTTTCTTTACCAACGGCATGACGGCCAGTTTTACCGGCGCCAATGCCTCCGGCAACTTGAGCACCACGCGAATTTCTCCGTTTTCCAGTTTCTCTTCCTCATAGCTGTGGCACATGATGGAAAGGAACATACGGTCCACTCCGATAGAGGTCTCGATGACGTACGGCGTATAGCTTTCGTTCGTTTCGGGGTCGAAATATTCTATCTTCTTGCCCGAATACTTGGCATGTTGGCTCAAATCAAAATTCGTACGGCTATGGATACCTTCCACTTCCTTGAAACCGAAAGGCATGTGGAACTCGATGTCACTGGCCGCATTGGCATAGTGCGCCAGTTTCTCATGGTCGTGGAAACGGTAGTTTTCCGCTCCGAAGCCTAATGCCTGATGCCAAGCCATACGGGTCTTCTTCCACGTTTCGAACCATTGAAGCTCCGTGCCGGGCTTCACGAAGTACTGCATCTCCATTTGCTCGAACTCGCGCATACGGAAAATAAACTGACGGGCCACGATTTCGTTGCGGAACGCCTTGCCGATCTGTGCGATACCGAAAGGCAGCTTCATGCGCCCCGTCTTCTGCACGTTCAGGTAGTTCACGAAGATGCCTTGGGCGGTTTCCGGACGCAGGTAAATAGTGGAAGAACCTTCGGCCGTAGAACCGACCTCGGTCTTGAACATCAGATTGAACTGGCGGACGTCAGTCCAATTGTGCGTGCCGCTGATGGGGCACACGATACCCTCATCCAAGATGATCTGTTTCAGTTCATTCAGGTCGCCCGCATTCATCGCATCACTGTAACGCTGGTGCAACGCATCGCGTTTCTGCTGATGTTCCAACACGCGGGGATTGGTTTCGCGGAACTTCTGCTCATCAAAGCTATCCCCAAACTTCTTGGCCGCCTTGGCTATTTCTTTGTTTATCTTTTCTTCGTACTTGGCAATCTGGTCTTCAATCAATACATCCGCACGATAACGCTTCTTGCTGTCGCGGTTGTCAATCAAAGGGTCGTTGAATGCGTCCACGTGTCCGCTGGCCTTCCACGTCGTAGGGTGCATGAAGATGGCGGCATCGATACCTACGATGTTCTCGTGCAGCAACACCATGCTCTGCCACCAATATTGCTTGATGTTATTTTTCAACTCCACACCGTTCTGACCGTAATCATACACGGCACCCAATCCGTCATAGATGTCGCTTGAAGGAAACACGAAACCGTATTCCTTACAATGTGACACTATTTTCTTGAATACATCTTCCTGAGCCATACTCTATTCGTAAAATATTGATAAATCTTTCGCAAAAGTACGCCTTTTTTTTCATTAAAATGTTATTTTTGCGTTAAAATAGATATATAATCGACATAAATATGAGCGAAGACAAAGACGAGTTGACAGACCTGACTACGGGAAGCCCGGAAGAGGAAAATGACGCACACTCCAATTACCAACCGGAAACAAGTCCTCACGACAGCATCACGCACCACTTGAGCGGAATGTATCAGAATTGGTTTCTGGATTATGCCTCTTACGTGATTCTCGAACGGGCCGTGCCCCACATCAATGACGGTTTCAAACCGGTACAACGCCGCATCCTGCACTCCATGAAGCGTATGGACGACGGGCGCTACAACAAGGTGGCCAACATCGTGGGACATACCATGCAATTCCATCCGCACGGAGACGCTTCCATCGGGGATGCCTTGGTACAGTTGGGACAGAAGGATTTGCTCATAGACTGCCAAGGAAACTGGGGCAACATCCTTACCGGCGACTCGGCGGCAGCTCCGCGTTATATCGAGGCCCGGCTCTCCAAATTCGCCCTCGATGTGGTGTTCAACCCCAAAACCACGGAATGGAAACTTTCATACGATGGCCGGAACAAGGAACCGGTGACGCTTCCGGTCAAATTCCCTCTGCTGTTGGCTCAAGGCGTGGAAGGCATTGCCGTAGGTTTGTCTTCCAAAATCCTGCCGCACAATTTAAACGAGATATGCGATGCCGCCGTAAACTACCTGCATGACGAACCGTTTCAACTTTACCCGGATTTCTTGACAGGAGGAAGTATCGACGTAAGTAAATATAACGATGGCGGACGAGGGGGCGTAGTGAAAGTACGTGCCAAAATCACCAAGATAGACAACAAGACGCTGGCCATCCGTGAGATTCCTTACGGAAAGACTACTACAACCCTGATCGACTCCATCCTGAAAGCCATCGAAAAAGGCAAAATCAAAGTACGCAAGGTAGAGGACAACACGGCTGCCGAAGTGGAAATCTTAGTGCACCTGACGCCGGGCGTAAGTTCGGACAAGGCATTGGATGCCCTCTATGCCTTTACCGACTGCGAAGTCAGTATCTCGCCCAACTGCTGTGTCATCGACGACAAGAAACCTTGCTTTCTGACCGTCAGCGAAGTGCTGAAACGTTCAGTGGACAACACGCTCGGACTGCTCCGCAAGGAATTGCTCATCCGGAAAGGAGAACTTCAAGAAAGCCTGCATTTCGCCTCGCTCGAAAAGATATTCATCGAAGAGCGGATTTACAAAGACCGCAACTTCGAACAGGCCAAAGATATGGACGCGGCCTGCGCACACATCGACGAACGGCTCACGCCTTTCTATCCGCAGATGATAAGGGAAGTGACTCAAGACGATATCCTCAAACTGATGGACATCAAAATGGCCCGAATCCTGAAATTCAATAAAGACAAGGCCAACGACGCCATCGCCCGGATGAAAGATGAGATTGCACGCATCGACCGCGACTTGGACAACATGGTGGAAGTCACCTGCAACTGGTTCCGTATGCTGAAAGCCAAATACGGCGATGAGCATCCGCGTCATACCGAACTGCGCAATTTCGATACGATCGTAGCTACCAAGGTGGTGGAAGCCAACGAGAAACTGTACATCAACCGCGAAGAGGGCTTTATCGGCACATCGCTCAAAAAGGACGAATTCATTGCCAACTGTTCCGATCTCGACGATGCCATCATTTTCTACCGCGACGGAACTTATAAAGTCATCCGTATCAGCGACAAAACGTTCGTGGGCGAAACGGAAAGGAGCAAGGCGGAAAAGAAAAAAGCCGAAATCATCCATGCCGCAGTGTTCAAGCGCAACGACAAACGGACGATTTACAACGTAGCCTACCGGGACGGCAAGGACGGTTTCTACTACATCAAACGTTTCAATGTGACTTCCATCACCCGCGACCGTGAATACGACCTGACGCAAGGCAAACCCTTTTCACGCGTCGTCTACTTCACGGCCAATCCGAACGGAGAAGCGGAGGTCATCAAAATTACCCTGAAACCCGCCCTAAAACTCAAAAAGATTTTTGTGGAAAAGGATTTCAGCACTGTGACTATCAAAGGTCGCCAAAGTATGGGTAACATTTTAAGCAAAAACGAGATACAGCGTATCGGCCTGAAATCCCACGGCGGTTCTACCTTGGGCGGACGCAAAGTATGGTTCGACCATGATGTCAACCGCCTGAATTACGATGAGCGGGGAGAATATTTGGGCGAGTTCCACAGCGAAGACCTGATTTTGGTCATCCTGAAAAGCGGAGAGTTCTACACGACCAATTTCGACGTAAACAACCATTATGAACCGAGTATACTCCGTATCGAAAAGTTCTCACCGGACAAGATATGGTGTGCCGTTCTCTACGATGCCGACCAACAAGGTTATCCTTACGTCAAGCGTTTTGCGTTCGAACCGAGTACCAAGCCCCAAAGTTTCATGGGAGAAAACAAGGACAGCCGCTTCGTCTTGCTCACGGACGAAGCCTATCCAAGGTTGCAAATCACGTTCGGCGGGCACGACAGTTTCCGCGACCCACAGGAAATTGATGCGGAAAGTTTCATCGGCGTAAAGAGTTTCAAAGCGAAAGGCAAACGGCTCACTACGTTCGATACGGAAACCATTACCGAACTGGAACCCATACGCCGCCCGGAACCGGAAACAGAAGAAGCAGTGGCGGGAGAAACGGAAGAAAAAGACACGGAAAAGGAGAATCTGGATCCGGATGCCGGTAAAAGCCAAAGCGACATCGTGGATGAGCTTACCGGGCAAATGAAACTTTTTGAAGACGAATAATATGTCTCACCTCTTACCGGCCTATACAACCGTTTCGTTCCGAATGTCCCGCTCCGTCAGGGAGCGGGCACTCATTTTCTTATTAGCCATAGGGACATTTCTTGGCACCAGGCCATGCCAAGCCCAAGATGCCGCCCCCCTTCCGGAAAACCGCTATACGACACACGCCACACTCTTCGGCGCGGGACGCACAAGCCTATACGAGACTTACCTGTCTCCCTCCACTTATACCGGGCCCCACCTGAGCATTCTGCATGAGACCTTACGTAAAACCCACTGGTTAGACGGACGCATCACGACACAAAGCATCCTCGACGGATTTTTTTGTTATACCTCCAACCGGGCAGGAAACTCCGACGAACTGGGGGGCAAGATAAATTATTCCATCGGTTGGCATTACAACTGGGTCGTAGGCGGACGGTTGCGATTGATGGCCGGAGGAGAAGTCCATGCCGGACTGGGGGCGATTTACAACAACCGTAATTCCAACAATCCGGTACAGGCCAAGGCTGACATCGACATAGACGTATCCTTGATGGCCGTCTACCCGTTCCATATCCGCAAAGTACCTTTCACCACCCGCTACCAAACCAGCCTGCCGCTCGTCGGAGCCATGTTCTCCCCACGCTACGGACAGTCTTACTATGAGATGTCATTAGGCAACTACGACCGCAACGTATGCTTTACTTATCCGGGCAACGCGCCGTGCATGCGCCATTTCCTGACATTGGACTTTCCCATTGCGGGATTTACGTTCCGGGCCGGCTATTTGTGCGACATCCGCCAAAGTCGTGTGAACGGACTGCGCAGCCATATCTGGAACCATAGTTTCATGATAGGCTACGTGAAGCATTTCAGCTTCGTCAAACGCAAAGAGCCGCAACACCGCCCGTTTATCCTGTAACCCACCATCGGTATGAAACATTACATCTTTATATTCTGCGCCATTCTCGCCCTGCTTTTCTGCCCGAGTTGCATTCGTGAAGAAGAGCCGGACAACACGCCGGTCAATAATTTCGAGACGCTTTGGCGCATTATCGACACCCAATACTGTTTCCACGACTACAAGGCGCAGGAAGGATGTCTGCCATGGAACGAGGTATATGCCAAATACCGTCCGCGCGTACATGACGGAATGACTTCCGCCCAACTATTCGAAGTCTTGTGCGACATGCTGTCCGAACTTCGCGACGGCCACGTCAACCTCTATTCCGCAGCCGATGTAGGCCGTTACTGGAGCTGGCATGAGGACTACCCGAGCAATTTCAACGACAGCATCCATCAAGTTTATTTGGGTACGGACTACCGCATCGCCGCCGGCATGTATTACAAGATTCTCGACGACAACATCGGTTATATATATTATGGAAGCTTCAGCTCTGGCATCGGTGAAGGCAATCTGGATGAAGTCATGTATTATCTGCGCTTGTGCAACGGACTGATTGTGGACGTACGTAACAATTCCGGCGGCACGCTGACCTACGCCGAACGATTGGCCGAACGGTTCACCAACGAAAAACGACTGGTAGGCTACATCGCCCATAAAACCGGAACAGGACACAATGATTTTTCGTCCCCCGAAGCCGAATACATCGAACCGTCGAAAGGCATACGCTGGCAAAAGAAAGCCATCGTGCTGACCAACCGTTCGTGTTATAGTGCCACCAATACTTTCGTACGCGATATGAAAGAATGCCCCTTGGTCACCATTATGGGAGACCGCACAGGCGGCGGTTCCGGTCTCCCCTTTTCTTCCGAACTCCCCAACGGATGGTCTATCCGCTTCTCCGCCTGTCCGATGTACGATGCCGGAATGAACCAAATCGAGTTCGGTATCAAACCGGACACTTGCGTATCGCTCACACAAGAAGACCTGGCACGCAACAAAGATACGATGATAGAAGCCGCCCGAGAATTTCTGAAACGATAATTTGGCCAAGCCGATAAATCTTTCTATCTTTGCAGCCGTCTTACCGCGCCTGTGGTGAAATTGGTAGACACGCCAGACTTAGGATCTGGTGCTTCGCGGCGTGTAGGTTCGAGTCCTATCAGGCGCACAGAAAAAGAATCCTGAACACTTCTTGATGAGGTGGTCAGGATTTCTTTTTTATGGACATCAAAAGCCTCTCTCCTCCCTACCAGAGTTTTCCCAAAAACACCTTTCATCTTTCAGGCTGTATGACAAGTCTCTTATTACCTTGTAGTTACAAGCTGAAAGATGTTCCAAACATCCTTCAGCTATGCTTCATTTCGTTCTGCGGCGAACGATAAATCGTTTGGCTGAGAATGATTTATCGTTCGGCTGAGAACTTTTTACCGCCTTCCGCAATGAAAGGAAGCTGAAAGATGGCCTCCTTATCCTTCATTCCGTAACACTTTATATGAAAGCCATTTACCATACATCCTGAAGGATGAAAGGAGTTTTTGGAAAAACCTTGGTGGGGAGAGAATGAAGAAGGAGGATACCTCCATACGGCTTCTGCCATTCAAGTGTATCCTCCTTATTTACCAACCGGCTTGACTTCCGTAAGCCCAATCCGGCTTGCCTATGCCCAATATTGGGAGCAGCCTTATTTGCAAACGACCTTCCGCACCTTACCGTCTGGGAACTTCACGATGCAGACCGTACCACGACGAAGAGCATCCAAACGTTCTCCGGTGAGTGAGAATATCTGACAATCGTTTCCTATATGCTCAGCCTGTACCGCATGAATGCCCGATGCCTCATCAAATTCAGCCTGAGCTTTCTCCGCATCTTTCTCGATTTGCCTTATAATCCTATAGGTCCCGGTATAATCGACCGTATAACTTTCCGTGAACAGCCATCCGGCATATAAACTGTCGATCTCATATTTTTGTTGATCGATAACTTCCTTTGCCGCAGCCAATTCATCCTCAAATTCGGCAGCCACGTCCGCACATTCGGTTGCAATACTCTCTTGAGCCTCCTGCAACTGCTCATAAAGCTTGTCTATCCGTTCCAAAGCCTTGTCGTACACCGTCTTATTTCTACGTTCCAACCATTTGTAATTGTTGGCAATCAAGGTATCCACCAACTCGCGCCCACGCGTCAGGTACTTTCCATCCACCTCGTTAGGACTCCTGTCCACACAATAATCCATCAGAATAACTCCCGTAGGCCCCGCTTCATGCGTCTGCAAATACTCTATAATAGCCGCATTCGTGTAGGTCGCATTCTCACGATAGCCATTCGCCATGGATATCGACCCGGGATAAGCCGATGCAAAGTTAAACACCCACACCACGTCCGACTCGTCTTTTGTCACATGTTTCGTACTATGATCCAGCATCTCGGTTACCGCGCTTACCTTCTTGGCCACACCTCCTTCGCTATCTTTCGTATTGGCATAATCCTGCACCCACAAAGGAGATTTATAATCCGATGCCGCGCTCTCCCCTATGATACTGCAAGAAGACTGTGCATTCCAGTCCAACCAACCGCACCAGCTCTGGAAAAAACCGCCTGTTATCGGTTTACCGGCATATTGGTCACGGCTCAACAGCAAGATCTTTCCCCGCATATCCCCTACCGTCAAGTCCCGCCGGAACGGAATGAAATAGTCCTTCAAATCCTCACGCGACAATAATTCGCGCAACATGGTTTCGTATTTGGTTTTGTCACTATCGTAACCGGAGGCATACAAACAATGGATCACCGCAAATTCGGATGGATGCTCCTTCAACGAATCCCGCAACAGATACAAAGCAGCGTCGAAACGTAAATTAGTTTCAGAAATCCCATGGTTGATATTCAGATAATCGCCTTTAACTTTCGGACGAAAATCGAAAGCACGGATTCCGATAGACCACTGCGTAGCCACATCTATATCTTGACATTGAGAAAAGGAAGCCAAAGTAACCCCATTCCCCGTAGCGGCATCATGCGTTCCGGGAATAGAAACTTGGGATACAAAAAGGTTGTCCGGCAGACGTTTCATCCAATCTCCGGCTTTCACATGGACACTCATGCAAAGCATCAGTAATGAAGTAAAGTAAACGTTTCTCATGATTCTTAAAATTTAAAAGGTTCCTAAAAATTGTTTTTCTTCCTCTTACAAAGGAAGCAAATGTTTCCAATATCAGAATGAAAATCAGGAGAAAAAAACGGGGCTAAAGCTCATTTTAGCATAAAATAACACAAAAAGGTAAACTGAAGCTCTCACACTTTCACCACCAAGACCTCATCCAGATTCGTTGTATAACGTCGCGAAACGTATTGCCTTTCCGAAGCATATTTCTGTCCGGTTCCCAATGCTGCCACTTTCACCGCGTTATGCCCGTTCTTACGGTTTATCTCGTCAACAGCCCGTATCAACGCCCTACGCCTTCCACGATCCAACTTATCAAACAAATCCGTCTGGACCGCTTCACGCGGCGACAAATCCCAAACGATAACGCCGGCTTTCTTGTAATCGAAATGCCCGTCATACGCATGCAACCGCAACGCTTCCAAAGCCGCATGTACAATTTCGGCCGTATCCTGTGTCGGTACAGGCATACGTACCTGTTGATGGACCATATTGCCGGGAACATCCGTCCGGAAACGGCTGGTATAAGCAAACACCGTGACCTGTCCGCAACAAGTGCCCTGTTCGCGCAACTTACGAGCACACTCCGAAGCAAAATACGACAAGAAAGGCTGTTTTTAGCTATTCGGGAATGACTTCCTGCATGTAGATGGCGGCCAGACTCCATGTGGCCGCATCGTTGGTGCACACCACGGGATTCTCGTCCACCGGTGCTGGAACTTCGGGCACCTCCACACGACGCACCGTGAAAGGTTTGTCATTATGCCACACGTGCCACAATTCATCCCAAGCCTCGGCAGCCAGTTCCCTGTTCCCCGTTTTGGCAGCGGCATAAGCCGTAAGGCGCGTCACAGGGAAAGGATTGTGCGTAATCGTGCGCGCCTTCTCCTTGTATTCCCGGGCAAAGGTGAGCCACGTGCGGTTCCATTCCGGCAAGTCTATCATTTCCATCAGCTCGTTCATCACTTGGAAACCGCCCATGATGGTAATCAAATGTTCAGTGCGCTGTAAATCAGGGTCTCCCTCGTAGCTCAACACACCCGTGGCAGGGTCGAAGCCCAATACGCCCGGCCCGGTGAAGATGCCGTGGGGCAAGGCCGCAATGCTCTTCATGCCAGCGATGATTTTGTCGCGGTAAGCCGTGTTGCCCGTCCGTTCCCATTCCGTCATCCAGTTTCCGACGTAAGCCAACCAATCGGGACCGACACGCAGGCGTGCCGGTGCCGTACAAGGATACTTCTCACGCGGCAGAGCCAGCCTCATCGGATCGATGTCATAAAGTTTCTGTTCGGCATCGCGCACTTCTGTCATCAGGTTACCGCTGCGCTCATCCGTGGTCAAATAATAATAGAAACGGTTCCATGCCGCTTGGCTGATGCGTGCCTCCTTCGCTCCACAGCCCCAATGGCTCACGTTGTGACGCGACCCCAATCCGGCAAAAGGTCCGAGATGGTACACGTCGCATTCCGTCGTGTGGCGGCTCATGGCCACTGCCATCCGCCAAAGGTCGGCGCGGCCGGTGCGCAGGAAACTGTACCACAACCACATATTGGAGGCCAGTTCCGTGTTGTCCCATGCGTACCCGCCCACGTCATACCGCCATGTATGACGCACGGAATCGTAGGTGTGCATAAAGTCGCCATAGTTCCAGAAACCGTACCAGCGATGTTGATCGACAGCCTTCACGTAATAGTCCAAATAGTCTTCCAGACGGTCCTCCACCCGTGCCCGCTTCGGGTTGCTCTGGTCGGGCAGGCTCCACACCCCGAAGGCATGCTTGGCGTAGAGGTATTCCGGTGTGCACAACAAGGGGGCATCTTCGGCTAACATGGCCGCCGTCCGGGCTACCGTCTCCTTTCCCCCATAAGCCACAGACGGAACGAGAGTCAACGTGTGAGTACGCGCCACACCGTAGGGCGTGCTCATCCCTTCCTGCACGTCCTCATAACTGGCCTCCAAATCGTGCGCCACATTGTCGTAATGACGCAAGTCCATCGGTTCCGCATCGGGACTCCACATCCATACGGTCAGACGGGCGTTCCGGGCTGCGGCATTGTCCACCTGCAAAGCCGTGGGATAGGATTGCCAAAAATCTTTCAGGGCCACGCCCAATCCGCCGCTTACGTCTCCGGCAAATACATAACCCGGCGCACGGGTTCCCGAGAAAGTCCCTATCCACGGACGGTCGGCATGCGTACGCTTACGGATAGAAAAAGCGTCGGCCGTCGTCTGGCTCAAACGGAAACCGTTCCACACCGCCCAATGGTCGAGAAGATGACGGTTCTTGGCATCGAACTTCTCGTAGGCCGGTATGCGTTCGCCACGCATCTGCCTCCCCTGCCAACCTTTGTCCCCGTCCAATGTCAGGATGCGCCGCCCGTTCAAAGGCTGCACCGGTTCCGCCCATACCCCGCCATCGGCTGTAGCAAAGGCCACGTGGCGGTTATAGACCTCCTCGCGCATGGGAACCTCGAAACGGATACCCAAGCTACGGATGAAATCACGGTCCATATCGCCGTCGAACGCAAAGGAATGTACCATCTTGATTTGTTCGCTCCCGGCATAAAAATAAAAGCGTACGGTGAACGGAAGCCATTTTCGTCCCGTGGCATCGTTCGCATAACGGCCTTCTATCCGCACCAATGCCCGGACATCCCCCGCACGTTCCACCGTGACGCGTTCCACTTGTCCGCGATAGTCGGTAAAATGCAGTACCGCCTCTCCTTCAGCCGACGGACGGTTCTGCGTGGAGCACAGCAAAGCAGCCTGTCCGCCTACCGTTCTCCCTTCGCAACGGAGGCTGTCGAGCAGACAACTGCCCCGTTTGGGAACATAAGCCTCCACCTTGCCTGTGGACACCCGGAAGAAAGAGCCTGCCTCGTCCACCCATACTTTTGCCCCGGAACGGTTTTCCGTTTTATGCTTTTTTCTGGCGGTCTCGAAACGGATGCCCTCCGCCTCTCCGGGCACCACCGCAGCCACTCCGAGCCACTTGACTGACCCGTCCGGCCAATAAGCCAACGGCCAACAGTCCGACGGGATGTCCGCACCGTCCCGGTCATTTAACACCACCCGGCCGTCGGCCTCCAGTTCCCCTTTCAGGAACGGGATGCCCAAACTGACCGGACAATCCGTCGGAGGGCGCGTACCGACCCAACGCAAGTCGCCCGACACGCCGTTTTTACCATAAAGTCCCATGGAAAGCATGGACAGCCCCATGCACAAGATTGAAATCAGGTTTTTCATGATTTTACGATTATCTGCATGCAAAATTCAGCATAACTTCCGTAATATCCAATTTTCCCGGAAAATAAATTCAAAAAATCTGCGGAATTACCCTTTCCCGTTATGGATTTATTCCTAATTTTGCATTTGGGTTGCTTGTGCCTTTACAGCAAGCCAGCCCTGATTATTAACCTGATTTTATAAACAAAACGCATGAAAACCATCTGCAAAGCCTGCCTCCTTGCCGCAGGCATCCTGTCCCTCAGTCACTCCGCCATGGCGCAGGAAACCGAAATCAACGACATGACGACTCCGTTGCACCTGCTCCGACCGGAATACAAAGTACCCTACGGCGACCTGACCGCTGAACAAGTCAAGACGGACATCGACCGGGTATTCGCCTACATTGAGCAGCATACTCCCGTACGCGTATTGGACGCCGACGGCAAAGAAGTGACCGACTACCGGCACATTCCCCACGGCGCCACACTCGACCGGGGCGCGTTCCGCATCGGGAGCTATGAATGGGGCGTGACTTATCAGGCATTGCTGGATGCCGCCGAAGTGACGGGAGATGACCGATACAAGGATTACGTCGTCCGCCGTTTCAAATTCCTGGCCGAAGTCGCTCCGGGATTCCGCAAGCTTTACGAACAATACAAAGATACCGACGCACAGATGGAACAAATCCTGCACCCGAAAGCATTGGACGATGCCGGAGCCATGTGTTGTGCCATGATGAAGGCGCGTATCGCCGACACGTCCTTGCCGCTGTCCGACCTGATAGAAAATTATTTCGCTTTCATCGAACACGGACAATACCGCCTGCCCGACGGCACATTCGCACGCCACCGCCCGCAACACAACACCATCTGGTTGGACGACATGTTCATGGGAGTCCCTTCTTTGGCTTATCGTGGCATTTATAAAAAGGAGGAATCTACAAGATATTTCAACGAGGCGGCCAAGGTCAGCCGACAGTTCATCGACCGCATGTTTGTCCCGGAAAAGGGGCTTTACCGTCACGGCTACGTGGAAGGACTGGCGCAGCAGCCCACCTTCCATTGGGCACGTGCCAACGGATGGGCCATACTGACCAACTGCGAACTGCTCGACGCCCTGCCCGAAGACCATCCCGACCGCCCGTTCCTGCTCGAACAACTGCGCCGCCACATCAAGGGATTGGCGGCTTACCAAAGTTCGGAAGGTTTCTGGCATCAGCTTGTGGACCGCAGCGATTCCTACTTAGAAACCTCAGCCACGGCCATTTATGTATATTGCATCGCCCACGCCATCAACAAAGGATGGATAGAAGGCATCACTTACGGCCCGGTGGCGCAACTCGGATGGCATGCCGTCAGTACGCAAATCAAGGAGGGCGGGCAAGTGGACGGTACTTGCGTGGGTACAGGAATGGGATTCGATCCTGCGTTCTACTACTACCGTCCGGCCAACTATCAGGCTGCCCACGGTTACGGTCCCGTCATCTGGGCCGGCGCGGAAATGATACGCCTGCTCGGCCATTGGTATCCGCGCACGAACGACAGCGGTTTACATTATTATAAGGTGAAACAAACAAACCCTTCTCCGCTCTTCTACCTCACCGAAGACGGGCAAGGAGAAGCCGTAGAATAAACAGATATGGCCATGAGACTCCCATTATCGGCCTGGTTCCTGATAGGCTTGTCCTGCGCAGGAACGGGACAAGCCCGTGAAATCATACGGGAAGTACGCATATCCAATCCCACGAGGATGGCACGCAAAGCCTATCCGGTGGTGGTCGACCTGCACCGCCATGCCGACGGCCTGCATGTACGGTCTGCTAAAGTCGTCTGCGACGGACGGGAAATCCCCTCGCAAGCGGACGACCTGAACGGCGACTTCCGAGCCGACGAACTGGCCTTCACGGCCGACATCCCGGCGCAAGGTGAGGCCGTGTACCGTATCACGCTGTCCGATACGGACGCTCCCCGAAGCTACCCTCGCGAAACACGCGCTTACTTGAAACTGCACGACGAGAAAGGAAAGCATCCGGAAGTGAAATCCATCACCTATCCCGGCGATGCCGATCTGTTGGACATGTACAACAGTATCTACGGGCACGGTGCGGTTTTCGAAAGCCGATTGGCAGCGTTCCGCATCTACATGGACAACCGGCAAAGCATCGACCTGTACGGCAAAACCTCCTATCGGTTGGAGATGGACAGCACCGGATTCTACACCACGCCCGAACAACTGGCACAAGGATACGGTTGTGACATCCTCTGGGCCGGACAGTCTGTGGGCGCAGGTTCGTTCCGAGGTTACCAAAACGACAAACCCTGCTACATCGACACCGTGGCTTGGCGCAGGCAGACCATCCTGGCCGACGGACCGGTACGTACCGTAGTGGAAGTAGCCGACGGCGGATGGGTATACCACGGACGAACCTTGCACATGACCCAACGCTACACGCTCTATGCCGGACACCGCGACGTGGAGGTGGACATCCGTATCGATGGTGCTTCGCCGGATGCGACTTTCTGCACGGGTATACAGAAGCTGGAACGCCACTCCACCGGCTTCATGCAGGAAGATGGCCTTTGCGGCAGTTGGGGGAATAACGTCCCGGAAAAAAGTGCACCGGAACATGACGAATGGGTCGGCCTGGGACTGTATACCGACAAAGCCTGCCGCAAGGAAATGAAAGAAGACGAGTTCAATTACCTCACCCTATTAGGTACCGATGCCGACAAGCATATCCGTTACTACATCACCGTGTGTGCCCGGCGTGAAAAAGACGGTTTCAAGAACAGCAAAGCATGGTTCGATTACTTGCGTCTGTGGAAAACCGAATTGGACAGCCCGTGCACCGTCAGTATCCGATAAACAAAAGGCATACGGAAAAACCGAAACAATCCCCCGGTTGCGCCACTGTGCATTCCGAGGGATTGTCTTTTAAAATAAAGATATTGCTTATTGGACAGCCGTCACCCAAGCGTCATTCAACCAAGCGAAAGACAAATCACCGGCCACATCGTCCCACGTCGTGGCTATCTGGGCGTTTTCAGCATTGCCTTGTCCTGTCAGGAAATTGGCCGAAAGATATTTTCCACCCGTCACGTCGTTCTTCAACACACCTGCAATCTGTACATTTTTCAACACGGAAGTACCGTTGGCCAAAGCATCGTCGGTCTGCGTCGTTTCAATAGTGAGCGGATTAGGCTTGCCCGCTACCTTCGCGCCGTCGATATTAGCCCGTGTACCGGCACGCAAACGGATGCCGCGCTTGTTCTCGCTGCTGCCGTTGCCCACCAAATAAAGGTTGCGCAAAGTGGGGTGAGCCACCGGAGTTGCGTCGAAATTGTCGCCGTTGTTGTCGGCTTCAATCAAACAGTCGCAGGAAGCATCGGTCTGGTAAGCCACAAGGTTGGTAGCCGTGCCGCTCCAACCTTCTGTCCAGTCGAAACTATCGTCCGTGCAATCCACTACTACGCAATGGTCTACATTCACCGTACCGCCAAAGAACTCCAAACCGTCATCGGCACCTACGTAAGTCTGCACATACGACACCTGGGTTCCGGCACCCACACCGTAGAAAGAAATGCCGTTGGACTCGTGTTCGTCATCCAGAGCAAAACCCGTATATTCCAAACGTATATACTTCAACACACCGGAATTATCATTGGCATCATTGCCGCCATAAGCGGCATTACCGATTTCAGAAAAGCCCGAACCCGCATTGGTGGGAGCATAACCGCAGATGTGCAAACCGCCCCAACCACCGGCAGTCTTATTTTCGGCCGTCATCACGATAGGATTTTCTACTGTGCCCACTGCATTGATTTTGGCTCCTTGCTCGATCAGGATGTAAATAGGATCTTCGCTGTCGGCTGCCGTTATCTTCACACCTTCTTCGATGGTAAGTACGGCGGGCGCCTTTACCTGCAACTGACTGGTCAGTTTGTACTCCGTATTGGCCGTGAGAGTCATGTTTTCCGTCACGATGCCGCCCAAGTTTTCAACACTCGGAGCGGGAGGCGGTGTAGTTCCGTTCTCGTCGTCGTTACAAGCCGTAAACACAGCCATAGAAGCGCACAGAGCCATAGCCCACGTGGAAACTTTCATGAAATTTGTTTTCATCTTTCTCTCTTTTTAAAGTTTTGAATTGAATTAATTTATGCTTTTACTACTTTTATAATGTATACGTCACTCCGAAGCTCAACCCCACACCTTCGTTAAAGCGCTCCACTTCCACCTCGGTATTCTTACTCGGTATCTCCTGACGGAACACCACATCGGTATTCAAAAGATTCTTGGCCGAGAACTTCACGCTCCAATGAGCGTTGAACTTCATATTGGCATTGAAATCCAACGTATGGAGAGTGAGTTGCTTCACATCACCGATACCCTGTATACCCACTGCCTGTATGCGCTCGCCTTGCAAGTTGTAGAGCAAGGCTACAGTGAGCTGGCTTTCCTTTCCGAACTTAGGCGAATAGGTGAGGTCGGCATTCATCAGGTAGGGCGACGCACCTTGCAGCGGACGTTCGGCATTGGTGTAAACCCCACCTTCCGGAAGGTTTACGTTGGTGTACATGTAGGACGCGTTGATTCCCGCTTTCAAGTCTTTCACTATTTCCTTGCGTGCTTCCACTTCAACCCCTGCAGCCAAACCGTCGGACGCGTTCTGGAAAGAATGCATCATGGCACCACCGGACGTAGTCTGCGTACGCTCGATAGGACTATCCAAATACTTGTAGTAGGCCGTGACGGCCACCATGTCGGTGGACGACGGACGAAAGAACTCATAACGTAAGTCTATGTTGTAGTTGTAACCGTTGTCCAGGTTTTCATTACCACGTACTTGGGTGCCGCCATAAGACTCCTGATAAAGGAAAGGAGCCATCTCGACAAACGAAGGCCGTGTCACCGTACGCGAAGCCGCCAGACGCAAGCTGTTTTTCTTGTCGAACGTGTACTTAAGATTCAAGGCCGGGAAAAACTCATCGGTGTTCAGGTCGCGCCGCATCTCCATGCCACCGTCATTATAGTATTTCACCCATTGACGCGTGCTTTCCATACGTACGCCCAAGTTCACCAGCAAGGCCTTCACCGGATAATAGTCGGCCTCGATGAAACCGGCCCAGATGCGGCTACCGGCCGAGTACTCATTGCGTTTCTGATGGCTGCGGTTGATGGTAATGCTACCGTTCTGCACGTTCTCGAAGTTCAAGTAACCGTCGGTATGATAGATGTCGGTCACATTAAGAGATTCCATCTCTTTCAAGTTATAATAGAAGCTCGTGCAGGTAAAATCCCTCGTCTTGTCACGCAAGGCCGCACCGAACCTCAACTTGTTTTCATCGGAAAAGCGGTACTGCGCCTGTACGTCACCCACCCATTCGTCCTCGTCCAACTTGCCGAAATAGCGCATGGTTTCCTGGGCATTGAGCTTGAACAAATCCCAAGTACCGTCGGACATCTGCCGGAACATCACCTGACGACGGTCGGGTTCCTCACTGGAAGTCTTACTATACGAACCGCTCCAATCCGTATCCCACTTGCCCAACACGTGGTGCCCGGTCAACTGGTAATTCTGCAATTCATACACATGGCTGTTTTGGTTACTGCCTTTCAAGCGGATGCCTTCCTCGTCATGCCCTTGACGCGCCATATAGCTGTCCACCGCATTACGGGCATAAAAGGCCGAGAAGCCCACGCGGTCGGCCTTGCGGAACGAATAGCCCACACTGGCCAAACCGGCCATCTTGAGCGTTTGGGTAAAAGAATCGTAATCAAAACGGCTCATCTCCGTACCTGACGCCTCGAAAGTGCGAACATAAGCATTATCCAGACTTTCGTTGTCGGTATCAATACCGAAAGTAGCCAACACATCCATCTTGTTGCGCCCCAACCGAAAAGTGCGGCCGAAACCGAAACTACCGTTCAAGTCGGGTATAGCAGAAGACTTATTCACTTCGAATGTGGTGGGGAAGATATTATGATTGCGACTGTACTGCCGGTAATCGGAAAGCGGCAAATCCATGGCCTTCCGGTCCATAGAAGGAGTCTTGAACATCGTATTCGCCCTATCCATCTGATAGAAGTCGCCAAAGACCGTCCCCACCTTACCGCCGGTACCGAAGGATATGTTGAAAAAATCCTTCGTGCCGCCTTCTTTGGTACTGATGTCCACATGGGCACCGGAATAGTCGGCAAACGCACTAGCCTCGTACACCTTGCTCACCGTGATGTTCTGCACGGCGGAAGAAGGAAAGATGTCCAACGGTATCAGTTTGTTATCCGGGTTGGGTGAAGCGATGGGAAGCCCATTGAGCGTGGTGGAACTGTAACGGTCACCCAAACCGCGCACAATCAACTGGCCGGCTTCGGCGATGGAGATACCGGTAAGTTTTTTCACTCCTTCTTGTACGTTGGAAATACCTTTGATAGACATTTCGCTTGCACCAAGGTTTTCAATGGAAAGCACCGCGTTCTGGCGTTCAGCCAGCAAGGCACGCTCCAACTCCAAGTTCTTGCGCGCGGTAACGGTCACTTCGTTCAGTTGTTTGTCATCAGCAGACATCTCGACCTTCACGGCCACATCACCCTTGGCCGGGACCTGCAACGTCAGTTTCTGGGGGAAAAACGAAACATAGGAAACCTCCAAGGTATAGGTTCCCTTCTTCAATCCACGCAAATGAAAATTTCCATTGATGTCGGCCGTAGTGCCGATGCGCGTACCGGCAATGCGCACGGAAGCACCCATCAGCGGTTCGTTCATTTCCTTGTCGATGACCACGCCCTTGATGTCGCCTGCCTGGGCTACCGCCACGACGGCGGTCATCAACGCTACAGTCAAATTACGCTTTTTCGATAAACTCATTCTTATGCCTCTTTTTGTTCGCTGCAAAAGTAGGCACATTACATTTCAAAAAGCTTACAAAAAGATGAATCTTCCGAGACAATACCTCATCGTAACATGTTCTTAATGTACGCGAAACAACTTCGTATCCGAATCTTACAAATCATTTCAGGATGCGAATCTTCACCACTCCATCAAACCCTTGATCCCCCTTCGGGTCAGTGTGATCCGAAACCTGCGATAACCGGTCTTGCCCTGATAACGATAACGCATGACGAAATGGACATAATAAACCTTCTCGGCTGCCTGCGTGTGAAACTCTCCTTTCCCTTCATTCATATAAACCGGGACATGAGGACTGTCCATCCGCCGCAAGAAATCCCGCAGGTTGATACGGATGATATCATTAAACCCTTGCAACGGGTAATGACTCAAAAGTTTCAACTGCTTATCCAATATGGAAATACGGCGGCGGTACACGATGACCGTCTCCCGCAAAGCACAATGACCGGCCTCCAACTCCGACACACGGCCACGCTGCGCACGCACTTCGAGCGGCAATTTTTCTTCGTTCACAAAATCACATCCTTCCTTTCCCCATCCCACCGGCTCGCCGTGCATCACCAGTTTGATTTTATAGTCGTAGAACTTACTGCCCAACTTGTTGGCGAACCAATAATGCATCAGGTCCTTGATGCGGTCTTTGAACATATAACTCACCACCAATGCAATGAAAAGCGGCATGGTGAAATTCCCGTAGGTCTGCTGGAAGGAAAAAGAAACGACCGTGGCAAAAACCATGCTCAGCCCAGCCGCCAACATGAAAAACACTTGCTGAAGGACGAAAGTATTGCTTTTCTTGTCTGCCAATATATACAAATCGCTCTCGATGTACTTCTTCAGTTGCCCGGCCCTGTGCAGGAAATTACGGTTATTATCACTGTTGCCTTCCTCCGGCAAAAGAAATCCCCGCTCCCGCTGGTAAGCCAAATCCCCATCTATATAGGTTGCCGCAGCCGCCACCACACGGGTATAATCCTTCGGAAAATGCTCGCGTGCATATTCCATGATACGGAACAAATGCATGTTGACCATACGGCACAGATACTCCTCTCCCAAATCGTAACGCGACCGCAACTCGAAAGCCACACGGTCTAAACCGGCTTTACGGGGTATCTCCCGATAAGCAGCCATAATGCGCGCCAACAAAAGCACAATGCCGTCCAGACGAACCCTGAACGCGTTCACTTCCGTTTCGCGGTAAAGTCCGACGGCTGCCGTACGCAAAGCACTACGCGTGATACTGCCGAACATCTTTATCTGGTGTTCATACGTTTTTTCATGCTCTTCCGAAGGCTCCTCCGCCAATTCGCGACAACACATCAGCAACCGCGACAAAGGCAGGGCTTCTTCGTCGGCCACCTCCTCTAACGTATAGACCGGCGTAATCAGGCGCACCAAAGCCCGGAAGTCCCGGTAGAAATTACTTTTGGGATACGTTTTGGCGTTGATATAAAGGGAATCGGGAATGAAGATCCACGTATCCATCATGAAGTCGCTCACCGCAGCCGAAGGACTGTAGCGCGAATACCCCACCTTGAACTCCAGGGTATAACGGTCGTGTATCTTTCCATGAATCTCCAACATAATATTACGGACAAATCTACGAAAAAAACATCAGAATACCTTTTGAATATATACATATTAAAGAAAAAAGTGGGTTTATACAATGTTTTGCACAAACCCACTTTTTGAAAAAGATTATTCTATTTCATCCATTTTGTAGAATAAGTTTTACCATTACAAGTAATGGAGAAAGTATAAATACCTTTTGGCAAATCTATGATACTTATAACCCCATTGGAAGACTGTACCTCACCTTGCTTTCTGTGCATGGTATTGTTCATATTACAGATGGTATATTGTCCGTTAAGGTTTTCTATTTGTGGACTGAGTTTATAATGCAAAGCAACCCCATTTTGTGAAACGGAAAGTTTGCTTTCAGCAACTGCTGATTTCTGTGTGCCAGACAAGTCTATAGTCAACGGTTGCCCTATGGTTTGACCATTGTCATTGATATAAGTCAATTTAAATGTCGAAGCATACCTTTTATTCATGTAAGCAATAAAGTATCCTTGTTCTGGCTCCACAAAGTAAGTATAAGGTACAGGATAATCAGCATCTGTTTGCTCCACAAGGATTTTTTTACATCCTTCTATTTGTTGGAAGCCTATCTCTGTATCTATATATTCGTCTTCAGCCGAAAACGTATTATAAGGCCGTCTGCTCGCCCTTTGAATATTGTAAGTTCCGATGGTATAACTGTTAAAACTACTTTTTGGATTTTGGGGTATATAGTCATATAAGCCATACTCTACATGCATTACGAGAAATTCCCCAACGGAAGTATGATAAATGTGCTTGATCCGCAAGTATCCATCACTGGTACGGGCATAATCATCATTATTCTCCTCAACTATAGAACGCAAATTACCGTCATACATACGCCATCTTCCGTTCTTTAACAGCACTTGATGTCCATCTCCTCCCCGTTCTTCGCAATCACGTCTGTAAAATTCAAGTGTCTCGTCCGTCTCTGAAACTTGCTTGATTTGTGGTGCATTCACTGTCGTAACAGGCTTTTGATATGCTATGACGTTTGCCGTGGATGCAAAATCAAAACTCGCACTTCCACCTACTGCAATATTTCTTTTGTTCCAACCACAGAAATCAAAAAAACTTTGCATGGCTGTACCGATATATCTTATAGCAACCCCTTTGGGTATTCCCGGCTGCATGAGCAACGTCTCGTTATTATTTGGATCTGAAGCAAAATAGTTTAATGCAAACTTATAGTCAAACGTAGCCGGACAATACAATGCCCAATTTTTCCCTTTCCCTGAAAAAGAGGCAGTACCGGATACTGCTTTTTTGTAATTTTGAACTCCGTCATTACCTAAAATTACAGACGTAAATTCATTGCGCGGTTCCAAACGGATAAGTTGATTATTACCTACAATAGCGGTATTTGTAAGAAAACCTAAAGCTTTTCCGATAGCTTGTAATGCTACCGTCACAAAGTCATATTTATTGACAGGTACAGCCGTACTATTAATGGTATAGTCAAAAGGCTGCCTTGTGGAAAACGTGATGGTAGCATCCGGAGCATCGCGAAATTGCTCCACCGTACAAGTTGCATAATCAAGCATTTGATCATCTATTTGGCTCTTCCTTTTAAAATATACATTACTGAAACACTGACTAGAATAGGCATCCGATTCTAATAAACCAACCGTAGGTTCCACGTACGCCAAACATTGGGGATTTTGCAGTGTCCCGAACTTTACGGTAATGTTAATAGGAAAAGTAGTAGGGATATTTTCTTCCCAAATCCTACAAGCATATTCAAAAGCTCCTTTTTGTGTGGCACTAATAGCATTCGTCTCATCAAAGTTAACACGAATCACTGTACCACCCATGATTTCTCGCGAGGCAGGTTTTTCCAAGACTGCAGGTCTGGTCTCTGTAGTAGAATAGACACCATTGGGACTGGTTTGTGCATACAATCCCATTGAAAGCAAACATCCGAGTAATAAAACTGTTCTTTTCATAATCCTATAGTTTAAGATGAATAAATTTTCTTATTTTACTTCTAACCCCATTGAGGGAATACCAACTTCCTTACTAGCAACACCACCATATTTATTAAACACATAGCATATATAACGGCTCTCTAATAATCCAACATCAATATCGTGGATATAATGTGGCATGTTAACAGCAGAATCAAAAAGACACAAGGAGACACTCGGAACATCTGGATATGTCACCTCAATAAGCCCCCTTTCAAAACCAGTTGCTTGCACTTTTAATGTCACATGAGGCCAAGGATCCTCCGGAACTGAAAAGTCAATGAAATAGTCCTCCATCTCTATTTGCGGAATAGGAGGCAAAACATACGTCCTAACGGCTTGGGGGAACTTATAAACAAACCACCCCCAATCATTATCCCTACGTTTCCTCTTGAGTTCACATTCCACATATCCTTCCTGATAAGGACGTTCACAAATGGAATCTTTTATGTAACCTTTTAGTAAATTATCTACCGAATTTGAATCCCCCTCAAAAAATGCAGGGGTAAGTTCTATTCTGGCTTCCGTATGAACCGTATCCTTGCAGAACACCTTTTCCCACACACCTCCACTCCGTTTCGTCATTTTGATTCGCCATTCCAACCGGAATTCATTTTCCGGAAGGGGAAGACCGTTTTGGTCTACCAAACGGAACGTACAGACATCTTTGTCCCATAGTTCGACATCCCCTTCTTGAGGTTCACCGTGAACCTCTGCTTCAATCCGCACCTTATATAAATCAAGTGTAGTAGGTTTTTCCGGCAATTCAGATTCGTCAGGCGGCACAACATCCCACAACTCTTCCTGCTCCGGACTACAACTCCCACAGAATAACAATAAGCATACAAAAACTGCCCGGCAAACAGAAATCCTTATTTTACCATATATTTTCGACTTTCCCATGGCTTATTATTTTTTCTGATAATGTATGTCCCCTTAGGCAACTCATGCAGATTTGAAACACCTTTTATCTTTATTCCTTGCAGGGTGAAAACTTCAAAAGATTCTTGTGGAAAAGTTTCTTGTACATCTGGTAAGTTAGTCTGCAACCCCCTTTTCTGCCGATTAACGTTATAAGTGTAGTAGAAACGTTTGGTTCCGGAGCCATACCTGTTTTCCAAACTAACATCAATCCATAATTGACTATATTTAAACGCATTGGGTACATGTATTGTAGTTTGACCAGAACCTTTGATGTCAAATAACATGGCAGCCCCACCTTCATTACATACAGTCAACACCCCATTGTCACTCCCTACATAACTAAGAGTAATATCAAAACTGAAATAATACGGATTTTCCGCATCCTGCACATTAGCGATTTGATAGCCCAACACAAGGGGATGGGCATCCAGAAAAACGGGATAGCTTACTGAGGCTCCATCGTTTGTTTCGCATATGACCCTCCCCTGTTGACACTGGAATTTATCCAAATATTCATCCCCTTTTAGAGTAGACGGGATGGTAAAACTTCCTCCCGTACCTTGGGCTTGGTCTACATACGCCCCACTATGATTATTGTAAAACTGGTATTTCCATCGAGCATTAGTGATAGGGGTTCCATCTTGACCGGAAGCCTTGAATATGTGTCCTTGATAAACACTCCCGTAACCATAAGTATCCAGACTGCTACCATCGAGGGAAAGTTCATGGGGCTTCACCTCCCATCCTATCGCGGAAAGGGCATCAAGCGTTTCCGGATTTATGGGCAAAAGTTTGGTTTTGTCCTGATAAGGATAATTCATCAAATTGTCTTTCTCTAAAGAGAAATAGCATCCACTCCGATAGAGGATGAATCCCTGTGAATTGCTGTACAATCTCTGTTTACCACCCGGAAGATTAAGATACAAGTCTTGCACAAGGAATGCCTCAATGGCTTCGGACGAACCGCGGCGAGCCAAAGAACCCAATGTCTGGTTGTTGGCATTTACAACGAGATTATCAAACAAAGAAGCCGACCTAGGAGTTGCAAAATTTATACCCCCACTACGTTGTACAATAGATGTACCAAACCCTAAGATATGAGCCAAATGCCTCGTCAAAGCTGTGGTCAAGTTGTCATAACCAAACTCCAACTCATTAGCCCAAGAAGAATTCCAATAAACATAAGCATTAATATCTATAGTAGTAACTTCGTCCTTTCTTTGGAACTCTATCTGGTTGAGTAAATTTAATGGTGCACAGTTTCTATTTCTGTCCAACGCATATTCCACCGTGGTTTGTATTTCCACGTCCGGCGACATGTTTTCATTAAACGTAACCTTAAATCGAACAGGCTCCTTAATGTTCAGTTGTTCTTCCCATACATCCATAGCCATCATGAGACAATGTTCCACCCCGATAGTCATATACGGGCTTACGGGCACGGTTGCCAAAATTTTCCCCTGCCTCGACCTCAGTTCATAAGTCTCCCCTTCCACTACAGTTTCTACCAACGGTTGGGGTGCGTATGCACTATAATTGTACCCCACACTGTCCACATACGTTACTTCATAGGTTTCTTCTGTCTGCCCTAGAACCGTAGAAGACAAGAAAAACAACAGGCTCAAAATACTTAAAATACACTTCATATCTTCTTCTTTTATCAATAATTTGTAATATCTTACATTAAAATATAACCTATTTTATAAACAAACACCCCAAAGATAACAACTTTATATAAAAGACACAAATAAATACAGAAGATATTTTTCAATATCATTATTTTTTATAATCCCTTATCTGCAATGTCATGAACATTCATTACCACCATAAGCCATTAGCCGAGATGCCTCCACACCTCGCATGCTTCCCCTCCCAAGGTTTTTCAGAAAAGAGCCTTCATCTTTCAGGCGGCATGCCAACTACTTATCATATAGCACGTTATGGAATGAAGGACAGAAAAGCCATCTTTCAGTTTCCTTTCATGGCAGAAAGCGGTAAAAAGTCCTGTACCAAACGAAAATTCAATCTCAGCCGAATGATTTTTCAATCTCAGGCGAACGTTTTTCAGTTCTGCGCCAAACGAAATGAAGCCTGGCTGAAGGATGCCTGAAACGTCCTTCAGTTTGTAACATCAATATTATGAACGGATTACCATGTAACCTGAAAGATGAAGGATCTTTTTTGTAAAATCCCGGTGTAAATATGTCCATCCTAAAGGACAATATCCCCATTGATTGCCTGCTGTTCCCTAATTCCCACTATATTTCTACTGCCCCATTTATATTTCATGCTTTTGGGATATTAAAATTAACCCAATACGAAGCCTGCTTTCCGGATTTATTCCGTAGCTTTGCAATCCAAGAGAAAATAAACTTAAAAAAACAGACTGTCATCATGATGCACGAACATCCTTTCGCACAATTCCACTTCTGCCCGAAATGCGGCTCACCGCACTTCGTGGAGCATAACGAAAAATCGAAACAATGCGAAGACTGCGGCTTCGTTTACTATTTCAACCCCAGTGCAGCCACTGTCGCGGTCATCCTGAACGAACGACAGGAACTGTTGGTCTGCCGCAGGGGAAAGGAACCGGCCAAAGGCACGCTCGACCTGCCCGGCGGATTCTCAGACTGTTTCGAGAGCAGCGAGGAGGGAGTGGCACGGGAAGTAAAAGAAGAAACCGGGTTGGAAGTAACCCGCACGGAATTCCTGTTTTCCCTGCCCAACACTTACCTGTATTCCGGATTTCTGGTACACACCGTAGATTGTTTCTTCCGCTGCACGGTGGCAGACAGCAGCTTGGCTCATGCCATGGACGACGCGGCCGAACTGTTGTGGATTCCCGTGAAAGAATTGCGCCCGGAAGACTTCGGCCTGGCATCTGTGAGAAAAGGCATCGAAAAGCTGTTGGCACAATGGCCCTAATCCCCTCTCCCCAAGGGAGACACAGCGCGTACGGCTCCATTTATTCAAAAAAATTGTTATATATAAGGTGTAATCTATCTTTTTTTTCTACTTTTGCTGCCGAAATTTTATAAAGGTACAGACCATGCAGAAAAATTTGGTGATCGTGGAGTCTCCTGCCAAAGCCAAAACCATTGAAAAGTTTTTGGGAGCAGACTACAAAGTATTATCCAGTTACGGGCACATCCGTGACTTAAAGAAAAAAGAGTTCAGCATCGACACGACGAACTTCGCACCGCAATATGAGATACCTTCCGAAAAGACCAAACTGGTGAACGAACTGAAAGCGGAAGCCAAAAATGCCGGAACCGTCTGGCTGGCTTCCGATGAGGACCGTGAAGGAGAGGCTATCTCATGGCATTTGTATGAAGTGCTCGGCCTGAAACCGGAACAAACCAAACGCATCGTGTTTCACGAAATCACCAAACCTGCCATCCTGCAAGCCATCGAACACCCGAGGGACATCGACCTCAATCTGGTAAACGCCCAACAGGCACGGCGGGTGCTCGACCGTATCGTGGGTTTCAAACTCTCTCCGGTGCTTTGGAAGAAAGTAAAACCCGCACTTTCTGCCGGACGCGTGCAAAGCGTGGCCGTACGCCTGATTGTGGAACGCGAACGGGAAATCCAACAGTTCAAAAGCGAAGAAAGTTATCGCGTAGTAGCCCTTTTCACGCCTGCCAATAGCAAGGATGGCACGGAAATCAAGGCCGAACTGAACCAACGTTTCAAAAACAAGGAGGAAGCCACTCGTTTTCTGGAAAGCTGCAAAAGCGCGGCCTTTACCATCCGCGACATCGCCACACGACCGCAAAAACGCATGCCGGCGGCTCCATTCACCACTTCCACGCTGCAACAGGAAGCGGCCCACAAACTCGGTTTTACCGTGGCGCAAACCATGATGATAGCCCAACGCCTGTATGAATCCGGGCGCATCACCTACATGCGTACGGACTCTGTCAATTTGTCTTCGCTGTGCATCAATGCCAGCACGGCTGTCATCAAGGAGCTCATGGGCGAACGTTACGTCAAGAGCCGCCAATTCCATACCAAAACGAAAGGAGCGCAGGAAGCCCACGAGGCCATCCGCCCCACCTATATGGACCAGACGGAAATAGAGGGTACGCCACAGGAACGCCGTCTGTACGACTTGATATGGAAACGTACGGTCGCTTCCCAAATGGCCGATGCTGAAATAGAAAAAACTACCGCTACCATCCAGATAAGCGGACAAGACGCCGCTTTCGTCGCCACAGGAGAAGTCATCAAATTCGACGGTTTCCTGAAGGTATATCGGGAAAGTTTCGACGAAGACTCGGAGAACGAGACGGCGGAAGGCAACCTGCTCCCCCCGATGGAGACCGGACAGCAACTGGAACGAAAAGAGATACAAGCCCTGCAACGGTTCACCCAACACCCTCCACGCTACAACGAAGCCAGCCTGGTTAAAAAACTGGAAGAATTGGGCATCGGGCGCCCTTCTACTTACGCTCCTACCATCAGCACCATACAACAACGCGAATACGTGACCAAAGGAGACAAGGGAGGAGAAGAAAAGGAATTGGTTATCCTTACGTTGAAAGGAGACACCATCAGCCAACAAGCCAAACAAACCGTCATCGGAGCCGAAAGGGGCAAGTTGGTTCCGACAGATGTGGGGACGGTGGTCAACGACTTCCTTTTACAATATTTCCCCGAAATCATGGATTATAACTTCACGGCCGAGGTGGAAAAGAAGTTCGACGACATCGCAGAAGGAAAAACGGAATGGACGCAAATGATGAAAGACTTCTATGGCGACTTCGAACCGGAGGTGGAAAAAACCCTCAATGCCAAATCCGAGCATAAAGTGGGCGAACGTTTGTTGGGCACGGACCCGCAAAGCGGAAAACCTGTATTTGTCAAAATCGGGCGTTTCGGCCCGGTGGTGCAAATCGGAACGGCAGAGGATGAGGAGAAACCGAGGTTCGCCCAGATGAAGAACGGGCAAAGCCTGGAAACCATCACTCTGGAAGAGGCCCTCGAACTGTTCAAACTTCCTCGCGACCTCGGCACTTTTGAAGGTACGACCGTATCCATCGGTACGGGACGTTTCGGCCCTTACGTCTTGCACAACAAGAAATATGTCTCGCTCCCCAAAGGCAGCGACCCGATGAGCGTCACCCTCCAAGAGGCCATCAAACTCATCATCGAAAAACGGCAGGCCGAAGTGGAACGCCATTTGAGAAAATTCGAAGAAGAACCGGAATTGGAAGTACTCAACGGACGCTACGGTCCTTACATCGCCTACAAAGGCAATAATTACCGATTGCCGAAGACTCTGGCAGAACGTGCCAAAGAACTGACACTGGAGGAGTGCATGACCGTGGTCAAGGAACAAGACGAGAAACCTAAAACGACGGCACGTAAAAGAACTTATAGCAAGAAAAAATGACACGTATCATCTTAATCGGTTACATGGGAGCCGGAAAGACGACCGTGGGAAAGGCATTGTCCCAAAGCCTGGCTCTCCCGTTTTATGATTTAGACTGGTATATCGAAGAACGCTACCGCCGGACCATCCCCCAAATATTCGCGGAAAACGGAGAAAACGGATTCCGCGAGATCGAACAGAAAGTCCTGCACGAGGTAGCCGAGTTCGAGAATGTCATCATTTCCTGCGGTGGGGGAACACCTTGCTTTTTCGACAACATGGAATACATGAACCGGCAGGCGCAAACGGTGTACTTGAAAGCCTCTCCCGACGTGCTGTTCCAGCATCTGAAGATGGGAAAGGTGGAACGTCCTCTGTTGAAAGACAAAACGGAGGATGAGATGAAACAATATATCCGGGATTCCCTCGCGATACGCGAACCCTTTTACAGCCGGGCACAATATACATTAGATGTCAGCTTATTAGAGAACTACGATAAAATAAAGGACTCCGTCCGTTTGCTTCGTGAACTATTAAACCTATAAAGAACGTAATGAGAAAATGGCGTATTGAAGACTCCGAAGAATTGTACAACATCAACGGATGGGGAGTCAACTATTTTGGAATCAACGAAAAAGGGCACGTTTACGTAACTCCGAGAAAGGATAGCGTAAAAGTCGATTTAAGGGAACTGATGGACGAATTGGCCATTCGGGACATGTCGGCTCCCGTATTGGTACGGTTTCCCGACATTCTGGACAACCGTATCGAGAAAACCAGCAATTGCTTCGAGAAGGCTGCCAAGGAATATGACTACAAAGGAGAGAATTTCATCATTTATCCCATTAAGGTCAACCAAATACGTCCCGTGGTAGAAGAGGTCATCAGCCATGGCAAGAAATTCAACTTGGGACTGGAAGCCGGTTCCAAACCGGAACTGCATGCGGTCATCGCTGTCAATACCGACTCAGCCTCTCCCATCATCTGCAACGGTTACAAAGACCATAATTACATAGAACTGGCTTTATTGGCCCAAAAGATGGGCAAACGCATCTTCCTGGTGGTAGAGAAACTCAACGAGCTGAACACCATCTACGAGGTTGCCCAGAAACTCAACGTAAGACCCAATATCGGTATCCGTATCAAATTGGCTTCGTCCGGCAGCGGGAAATGGGAAGAAAGCGGCGGAGATGCCAGCAAGTTCGGTCTGACGTCCAGTGAACTGCTGGAAGCACTCGACATGTTGGAAGCCAAAGGTATGAAAGACTGCCTGAAACTTATCCATTTCCACATCGGCAGCCAGATTACCAAGATACGCCGCATACAGACCGCCCTGCGCGAAGCTTCGCAGTTTTACATCCAACTCCATCATCTGGGTTATGATGTGGAGTTCGTGGATTGCGGTGGCGGACTGGGAGTAGACTACGACGGTACACGCTCCAGCAATAGCGAAAGTTCTGTGAACTACTCCATTCAGGAATATGTGAACGACTGTATCTATACTTTCGTCGACGCTGCCAATAAAAACAATCTCCCGCATCCGAACCTGATTACGGAAAGCGGGCGGTCGCTGTCCGCCCACCATTCGGTGCTCATCATGCAAGTGCTGGAAACGGCCTCTCTTCCCCGTATGGACGAGAATTTCGAGCCTTCGCCGGAAGCTCACCAACTGGTAAAGGACATGTATGAGATTTGGGACAACCTGAACCCGCGTACCCTTCTGGAAGACTGGCACGACGCCCAACAAATCAGAGAAGAATCACTGGACCTGTTCAGCCACGGCATCGTAGACTTACGGACACGTGCCGACATCGAAAGCATGTATTGGAGCGTCACACGTGAAGTCAACCTTTTGGCACAAACCCAGAAACATATACCGGAAGAGCTTATGACGCTCGACAAACTATTGGCCGACAAGTATTTCTGCAATTTCTCACTGTTCCAAAGCCTGCCGGACACATGGGCCATAGACCAGCTCTTCCCCATCATGCCGATACAGCGGCTGGACGAACGTCCGAACACGCACGCCACGATACAGGATATCACCTGCGATTCGGACGGAAAAATCGCCAACTTCGTGACCAACAGCCATATCTCCCACAGCCTGCCGGTGCATACGTTGAAGAAAGGCGAAAACTATTACCTCGCCGTGTTCCTGGTCGGTGCCTATCAAGAAATATTGGGCGACATGCACAACCTGTTCGGCGACACCAATGCCGTACATGTTTCCGTGACGGACAAAGGATATACCATCGACCAAATCATCGACGGCGAAACCGTAGCCGAGGTGTTGGAATACGTGCAGTATGAACCGAAGAAACTGGTTCGCCGCCTCGAAATATGGGTGTCCAAATCTATCCAAAGCGGAAAGATTTCGCTCGAAGAGGGTAAAGAGTTCCTGAACAACTACCGCTCGGGACTTTATGGTTATACTTATTTGGAATGAACATGAAAGAGAAACTCACCATCATCAAAGTGGGCGGCAAAATCGTAGAGGAAGAAGACTCGCTCCGCCAACTGCTGGCAGCTTTCACGGCCGTTGAAGGCCATAAGATACTGGTACATGGCGGAGGACGTTCCGCCACCAAAGTCGCAGCCCAATTAGGAATAGAAAGCCAAATGATCAACGGTCGCCGCGTCACGGACGCAGACATGCTGAACGTGGTCACCATGGTGTATGGCGGACTGGTCAACAAAAACATTGTGGTACGCCTTCAGGCACAAGGTGTCAACGCCTTAGGCTTGACCGGTGCCGACATGGACGTGATACGTTCTCACAAACGTCCGGTAAAGGATGTGGACTACGGTTTCGTAGGAGACGTAGACGTAGTAAACGGTACGCTTTTAGCCGATCTGATTCGTAAAGGCATCGTGCCCGTCATGGCTCCCTTGACGCACGACGGGCAGGGACATATCCTGAATACCAATGCCGACACCATTGCAGGGGAAACCGCCAAAGCCATGGCCGATGCGTTCGATGTCACCCTGATGTACTGTTTTGAAAAGAAAGGCGTATTGAGAGATGCAGAAGACGATGACAGCCTCATTCCTCATATCAACGAAAGCGAATTTAAACGTTACGTGGAGGAAGGCATCATACAAGGGGGAATGATTCCGAAATTGGAAAACTCATTTGAGGCCATCCATGCCGGAGTAAGCAAAGTCATTATCACTTTGGCCACGGCTATCGACAGCGTATCCGGCACAGTTATAGAGAGATAGGATAAGACGAAAAAAATATTTCAAAAAAAATGGCGGGTGAGTGTAACTTTTCAGGCACTCGCCCGTCATTATTACAGAGAGATGAAAGAAATCAGTTTTCGGAACGATATATTGCCCCTGAAAGACAAACTCTATCGGTTGGCTCTTCGTATCACGTTCGACACGGCAGAAGCGGAGGATATCGTTCAAGAAACACTGATAAGGGTGTGGGACAAGCGCAACGAATGGCCGCAACTGAACTCCATCGAAGCTTATTGTCTGACCATTTGCAGGCACCTCTCCTTGGACAGAAGCGAAAAAAAAGAAGCGCAGCATGTTGCCTTGGACGAAAGCCTGCATAGCCGCCCCGATACTTCCACTCCATACGATAGCCTGACGGCTCGTGAAGGGCTTGGACTTCTTCAAAAACTGTTGAAAGAATTGCCCCAAACCCAACAGGACATCGTCCAACTGAGAGAAATAGAAGGCAAAAGCTATAAAGAGATTGCAGCAATTCTGAATCTGAGCGAAGAACAAGTGAAAGTCTATCTGTTCCGTGCCAGACAACGAATCAAACAAAAGTACACAGAAATACAAGGATATGGACTATAAGTACATAGAACAACTTCTGGAACGCTATTGGCAATGCGAAACCTCCTTGGAAGAAGAAGCCATACTGAAAACCTTCTTCAACCAAACCCATATACCGAGCCATCTCATGCCTTACAAGCCTCTCTTTGTAAGCGAAAAGATGTGGCAGGACGTGAAATTGGGTGAGGATTTTGACGCAAGAATCATGGCGCACATAGAGAAGGACGAACCGGTGAAAGCACGTAGAATCACGTGGGTACGCCGGATGATGCCTCTCTACAAAGCCGCTGCATCCGTAGCCATCATCCTCACGTTAGGCAATGCCGCACAAAGTTCTTTCCGCCGTGAAGCCACTGTGGAAAACGACTACAACTACGAGAACTATCAGGATTCGTACAATGATCCGGAAATGGCTTACAATCAGATATCCGATGCCTTACAAATGGTGTCGCAAAGCCTGAGCGAAGCATCCAAACAGGATTCTCTTCTGCAAATGCAGCCTAAAGAGACACAAAAAGAACAATAAAATGAAACGCGTTCTTTGCTTATTGTTAATAGCATGTTCTATCCACGTGTGGGGGCAGGACTTTGCGTCTAAGTTCATGGAACAATGTGCCAAGGAAGACGGTGATATACAATGCCAGACCGTCAGTCCGATAATGATGGAGAAACTCATGGACACCATGACGGCCCCGGATGGAGACAGAGATGAAGAGGTTCTGGAATATCTCCTTTCCAAACTGAAAAGTGCCCGTATCATCACGGCGACAAAGCAAAGCGAGAAGCTCTTCCGTGAAGCCGAACAGCTCATAGAAAAGAACAAAAACAGATTTTCCCCGTTGGTAGAAAACCAACCCGGACAAAACAATAAAGTCTTTGTCCGTAAACACGATGAAGTGATACGGGAACTGGTCGTGCTGAATCTGAATCCGGATGAGAAAACACTGACCATCGTCAATCTTACGGGAGATATGGATGACCGATTCATGAAAATACTTTCATCGGGAAAGCTCAAACAAGATTAATGGAACATTTTATGCTTTTTCTATATAAACAAGTTAGTGCTTAATAAAACGCAATGAAACTGTGAAGTTTCAATTCTCTCAAATTTTTTCATAACATACTAACGACGAAAAGGGTTGCCTGTGGAGGTGGCCCTTTTTCATTTTTACAGTTTTTGCATGCCTAAACCTTGATTTTTACTCAAGATTATACTATCTTTGAAGCGAATTCTAATTTTATAAACCTGGCCATTATATTATGTTAAGAAGAATTGTAATTGCTGCAGTGGCCGTATGTGCATTGGGAACAGTACACATTCAGGCACAAAAAAACGAGTTCTTCCGTCCCAAAGAAGTTTGGAACGACACGGAAGGTAACCCCATCAACGCTCACGGAGGCGGTATCTTATACCATAAAGGTACGTACTATTGGTACGGTGAATACAAGGTCGGTAAGACCGTCCTGCCCTCCGATGCAACTTGGGAGCGCTATCGCACAGACGTAACCGGAGTAAGCTGCTACTCCAGTAAGGACTTACTGAATTGGAAATTCGAAGGAGTGGCTCTGAAAGCCATTACCGACGATCCGAACAGCGACATCCACCCGACGCAGGTACTCGAACGTCCCAAAGTGGTTTACAACCAAAAGACCAAGAAGTTTGTCATGTGGATGCACATAGACAGTCCGGACTACAGTAAAGCAGAGGCCGGTGTAGCCATCGCCGATTCACCGACAGGCCCGTTTAAGTATCTGGACGGATTCCGCCCGAACGGTACGATGAGCCGTGACCAAACCGTATTCGTAGACGATGACGGAACTGCTTACCAGTTCTCTTCGTCAGAAGAAAACCAGACCATGCACATCAACCGGCTGACTGAAGATTACACCAAACCGGACGGAAAATATGTACGCCGTTTCGTCGGTATGGCAAGGGAGGCACCTGCCGTCTTCAAACACGGAAACAAGTATTATATGCTTTCCAGCGGTTGTACCGGTTGGGATCCCAACAGTGCCGAATTGGCAGTGGCCGACTCTATCATGGGAGAGTGGACGGTTTTGGGAGACCCTTGTACGGGACCGGATGCCGAAAAGACATTCTACGGACAAAGCACTTTCGTTATCCCCGTGCAGGGCAAGAAAAACGCCTTCATAGCATGCTTCGACATGTGGAAAAAGAAAGACCTGCAAGACAGCCGTTACATCTGGTTGCCTATGATGATTGACAAGCAAACCAACAAAATTACGATTCCATGGCATGCCGAATGGAATCTGGATGTATTCAAAAAGAAATAGGCAAGATTACACATATTAAATACCCGACTTCCCCGCCACGTTTCTTACCGCAAGAACCGTATGGCGGGGATTTTGGAATCGTGATATATCTTCATGACAAACCCACAACAAAATGATGATAGACGGTAATTTTAAGATAGCTACCGACCAACTGACTCTCACATTCACGGAGGGACAACGGCAGGACTTCTTCATCCGGCATACTCCCCACCGCGTGGAAATCATCTATCCTCCGCAAACGGATTTCGAACATTTGCAACCTTGGCTTTTCAAAGTCGTCACGGAGGCATTGCGCAAGCAAGCCAAGGCCATACTACCGCCACGGATTCAGGAATTGGCTTCCCGTCACGGATTCCATTACACCCGGCTCAGCATCAATTCTGCCCGTACACGTTGGGGAAGCTGCTCCAGCAAAGGACATATCAACCTGTCGCTATACCTGATGATTCTCCCCCTCCGGTTATCCGATTACGTACTGCTCCACGAACTTTGCCACACCCAAGAGATGAACCACGGTCCCCGCTTTTGGACTTTAATGGACAGAGTGACCCAACAGCAATCCGGCACACTCAGAAATGAGTTGCGCCACTACCCGTCTCCATTCCGATAAGATAACATCGAGACGGCAGAGAGCCTCTGCATCCCTTACGTTCTCCCACACGTTTTTTTACTGTCCCGATTCACCCTCTACCCCAAGCACCTTATCTAAATAACGGTAACCTACATATCCGCAAACCGCAGCTGCCAAAGCCCAAACGGAAGCTGCGCCGGCACCACCGCACAACTCCACCAAAGTCGTATCCGTATCTCCCGTACACCAAAGCATGGCAACACCCACAAAATTATTGAAGACATGTGCCACCACCGGAATCCAAATCGTACCCGACCGCCAGTACAACCAACCCAAAACCCAACCAAAAACTACGGCTCCCGGTATTTGTGCCGGATTACCATGTACGGCTCCGAATATCAAGGCTGAAAGCAAAATGGCCATCCACGGACGCATCCTGTACCGGATAAGATGCCGCTGGATTCCCATCCGGAACACCAGTTCTTCAGTAAAAGGCCCGACCAAGACGATGGCCAAGACTCCCCAAGGGTTATACACAAGCGTGGCAAATACATCTTTATTCAAGTCTTCTAATGTCAAAGTCTCCAATAACAAGTTCACAACAAATATGACGGGCAACATCCATAAAACCACGACGGCGTATACAGGCCATTTTATTTGCCTGAAACGGAAACTTTTACGGTCTGTCCATCTCAACAAAGTCATCACCGCCCATACCACAGCCCCGTTTAATAACAGAGAAATCCCCAAAGCCGATGGAGAAGATGCCAATGCATTCACATCCAAACGTCCTTCGTGAAGCAGATCCGAAAGATTGAAAAAGAACAAGACTACCAAGGAAGACAAAACCTGGGCCAACAAAAAAATAATCACCAAACAAACCGTACGTTTCATACCAATCTCCTTTCCAAGCTATTGCTCCTTGTTTAAAATCATTCTCACCATAGCCTCATCCTCACGAAGCTGATGAACCAATTCCCCTTTGTTCCTGAACTTCCTTTCGTCTCTCAAACGCCTGACGAAACTCAACGTCAAGCAACAACCGTACAAATCTCCGGCAAAATCCAACAAATGTACTTCTATGGTGCGATTCTCGCCGTTTTCCATCGTGGGCCGAAGACCGATATTCAACATCCCTCCCCAAACGTGTTCCTCTCCTCCTGTTCCTCCTTTGACCCAAACAGCATATACGCCGTTTTTAGGAATCAGTTTCTGTGCATCCTCCACCTGTATATTCGCCGTAGGAAAGCCCAGTTCATGCCCTACGTGGAAACCATGAACCACACGTCCCGTAATTTCGTACGGACGGGTCAGGCAACGTGCCGCCATTCCTACCTCGCCTTCGGCCAGACAAGCCCTGACCATAGACGAACTTACATTCACCTCGCTCATGGCAAAGGCGTCCGCACGAACGACTTCCATCCCCAATTCCCGTCCATATTCCACATATTCCGCAAATCCCTCCGAACGGTCATGTCCGAAACGATGGTCGTATCCGATAATCAGGACCTTTACAGATAACTTCTCTTTCAGTATTTCAACCATAAAACGACGAGCTGACAAAGCTGCCAATGCCGTGGTGAAATCCAACGTCAGGCAATAATCCGCTCCCGTCGTAGTCAACTGCTCGCATTTCTCATCATATGTGGTCAGCAACTGAGGCTGATAAGCGGCTTGCATGACCTGACGCGGATGCGTACGGAAAGTGATCAGCAAGGAAGCCAAATCGTGCCCAGCGGCATAACGGGTCAACTGCCGTATCAAAAAGCGATGCCCCCGGTGCACACCGTCGAAAAAACCAATCGTGGCGACACAAGCCTGATAAGGTAAGGGGTCAGTAAGCGTGATAAACTTCATTCTCCTTCATCATTACTCCAACAAACTGAACCAATCTTCCGGCTGTCGGGAATGGAACACCTGTATACCCAAACTCTCTGCCGTCCTGCAATTTTCGGAAGAGTCATCGACAAACAATGTCTCTTCCGGCTTCAACCCGGCTTCGGCCAACACCTTACGGAATATCCGTTCGTCCGGTTTGGTCAAATGCATCTGGAAGGACAGGAATATGCGGTCGAAACAATCTTCCATCTCCAACCCAGTAGAAGACATCAATTCACGGCATGAATATGCCCAGTGCATGGCATTCGTATTACTGAGCATATAAGTGCGGTAATCCGTCCGCAGATTACGGATGGTTTGCATGCGACGAGCCGGAATCCCGACCAACATCTTATTCCAAGCCCGAAAGATTTCTTCATCTTTCACATCCGCCCCGACTTTCTTCCGCACATAAGTGCAAAACTCATCCGGTGACATCTCTCCGGTTTCCATCAAGGCAAACACTCCGTCCTGCACATAATCATTGATATAAGCGCGGGCTTCAAAGCCCAACGCCTCAAAAGCATGAACCGCCGCCTGCTTGTCCAAATCCACGATAATACCGCCGAAATCGAAAATAATATTTTTTATCCGTTTATCCATTTCATTCTGCTTTTTTCCGGCAAAGCCGTTTAAAGAGACGGCCTGCCTCTCCGACCCATAATACAAGAGAACTTACAGCAAGCAATATCCCCCAGTCCCTGGCCGCCAAAGGTACAGTGCGGAATACCGGTCCGCCGAACTGTACAATCAGCCACTGACCACACAGGATAAGACATAATACGGTCAACACGCCGGCACACCGGGAAAGATGTTTGAAAGCCGCATCTGTCGTAGAATAAGTCTTTGCATTCAACAAATTCCAGAACTGCAACAAGACAAAGAATGTGAAAAACAGGGTCAAATCATATACATCCATTCCTCCGGTGATTTCTATACGGAGGAGCATGGCTAACAAGAACACGACAAAAGCTGTCCCATAACCCAATATCGACGTCCATATCGGACGGGTGATAATGAATTGCCCTACAGGACGCGGTTTCTCGTTCATCACGTTCGGGTCGGCCGGTAACGAAGCCAAAGCCAAAGCCGCAAAAGTATCCATGATGATATTCACCCACAACATTTGGGTAACGGTCAACGGAAGAGTCGTCCCCATGAACGCGCCGATAAGCACGACCAGCAAAGCGGTGAAATTAATAGTCAACTGGAACATGACAAAACGTTGGATATTCTTATACAACGAGCGTCCCCACATGACAGCCGTGACGATGCTACGGAACGAATCGTCAAGCAATGTAATGTCACTGGCTTCCTTGGCTACCGAAGTCCCCGACCCCATCGACAGGCCGACTTGGGCAAAGTTCAACGCCGGAGCATCGTTCGTCCCGTCGCCGGTTACAGCTACGACTTCTCCCTCCGTCTGCAACAACTTCACCAGCCGTTGCTTGTCCAACGGACGGGCACGGCTCATCACCTTCAAATCCTTGATACGTTGCAGGGCTTCTTCATCGCTCAACGCAGCAAAGTCAACGCCCCGCATGCAATTCTTCTTCTCGTCGTCTCCTTCTTTCCACAAACCGATTTGACGGGCTATTTCCACTGCGGTGCCCGTGCTGTCTCCCGTCACGACCTTGATTTGCACCCCGGCTTTCAAACAGTTCTCCACGGCCTGGGGCACTTCCGGACGCACAGGGTCGCTAATGGCCGCCAAGCCCAACAAGGTCAACCCGCCGGATTGTACCAAAGCCGCACAATCGGCATCCGTATCCGCCACTTCCTTGTAGGCCAACAACATAGTACGCTGCGCGTGCATCTGCCAGTCTTTCAGCCGGGCATGATACCCGGCAATTTGCTCTTCCGATCCCCCCCGGCAAAGTCCCAAAACGATTTCGGGCGCCCCTTTCACATATACAACCTTTCGTCCCAACACGGAGGAATCCACTATCGTAGCCATATATTTCCGCTCTGAAGAGAAAGGCAGACGAGCCACTTCTTCCGCTCCTTGGCGCACCTTCATATAATCCGAACCGCGCCCTTGCATCCAAAGCAACAAAGCCACTTCCGTGGGATTTCCCAACCCCTCCGTACGGGATTCATTTAAAAAGGCAGTCGTATTGCACGCGATAGCTTCATCCAAGAGTGCCGAATCCTCATCTTGCATCAGCATTTGCGACACGGTCATGCGATTTTGTGTCAGTGTCCCTGTCTTGTCCGTACAAATCACCGTAATGGCCCCCATCGTCTCGCAAGCATGCATCTTACGTACCAAGTTATTGGTTTTCAGCATACGGCGCATATTCAATGCCAGACTTAACGTCACAGCCATCGGCAATCCCTCGGGAACAGCCATGACAATCAACGTCACAGCCATCATGAAATTATTCAGCACCATCCCAAACACATGCCAATAGTTCTCACTCCCCCACACATCGACCTTGGGGACATATTCCATCAAACCATGTACCGTAAATATCGTAAACGTAAGGAACGCCACGGTATAGCCTATCTTACTAATGAAACCGGCCAAACGATCCAACTGCTTGTTCAATGGGGTCTTCTCACCGGTCAGCACCGTCGCTTCACGAGCTACCTGACCAATCTCCGTATGGTCGCCCACAGCTATCACACGAGCCGTAGCACTCCCCTCTACAATGGTCGTGCCGCGCATCAATCGATTCGTGGCATACGGGGCATTTTTATCAAAATCCGAATGGCTCGTACTTTTCCGCGTAACCGGCTCTCCCGTCAGATTCGATTCATTCACCTGCAAACTTTCAGCCTTCAACAACTCGGCATCGGCAGGTATCTCGTCTCCTGTTTCCAACATGATGATGTCTCCCACCACAAGCTCCTTACGCGGAACTTCACACACCTGTCCGTTCCGTACAACCCGTACAAAAGCCTCGCTCCCCAAAGCATTCAACACATCGAATTTACGGGCGGCATCGTACTCAAAATAAAAGCCGATGCCTGTAGCCAACAATATGGCACACACGATTCCGATGGTTTCTGCAAATTCATTTTCCACAAAAGCGACTACAAAAGACAACAAGGCGGCTACCAACAATATCCGTATTACGGGGTCCTGAAATTTCTCCAAATAAAGCCTCCACATTGAAGGGCGTTTCGGCGGGGTCAGTTCGTTACTCCCATGACGGGCACGTCTCTCTTCTACTTGCCGGTCGTTCAAACCGACACTCAACCAATCAGTCTCTTTTGTACTCATCTTTACCTTAAATTATATGCGATTTCTGTTTCATACATCATTCCACGATGCGAAAATACAATAGTTCCGGCAATATTGAAAGCTTTTCCCTCCATTTTTTACCTTTATTATTTGCATATCTCAATAAATCATATTACTTTTGCACTGCAATTTCAAAAAGAAGTTGTTTCGGACTTGTAGCTCAGTTGGTTAGAGCAACAGACTCATAATCTGGAGGTCCTAGGTTCAAGCCCTAGCTGGTCCACTTTCAAAATCAAGCACTTACGAACATCCCGTAAGTGCTTTCCCTTTTCTTGGTGACCTTCAGGTGACCTTTTTGAAGCGAAACTTTGATAGTGTGACCTCCTGAAATCGCATGAGATTGCAGATAATTTTTATAGATTTTTATGTTATTACGTGCCTTGATTTTTGAGAAAACTGTCGCACGTTTTTTCAAAACATCTCTTTCAAATATTGCGACGCAATAAATTCTTATGCTCAAAATGAAGAAAATCGCTCAAATTTAGACGATTACCAAAGAAAAATTGTAACTTTGCGAATGGATGGAGATAACTCCTACCAAGACATTTGACATAAAAGGAGCGTTATGCTACTCTTGTAAGTGCGAAGCCTGAGAAACTGAAACACAAAATCAACAAGAATTGGCATGGCAGTTCCCACGTTATAGCGTGGGCTGCTTAACCATATCTGTTGATTAAGGTTTTCTCAGGGCCTGCACTTTAAGACGTGGTTATTGGCAGTGCCACGCTTCTTATTTTAATATCAAACAATGATGATTTGCAAAACATGTAACAAGTACATACCAGATGATTCCAAATTTTGCCCATATTGCGGCAGTAATAATTTGGGTAATGATGAATTCTCTAAATCAGCAGGATTTATTTCTAAGACAATCTCAAAGGCAGCCAAAATCAAAGAGGTTTCTATAAAGTCTATATTGTTGGCTATTACTATTGGAATATGGATTTTGGTTCTGCAAAATTTGGGAATAATTCCAATAAATCAAAACGTTAGGGTAACCAATGAAGTTGAAATTGAAGGTGATGTTGATGTGAATAACACAGTAGATGTTAATGTAGTTGGATATTAATGAATAATTTGTTTAAATATATTGTAGCAGCATTTGTTCTCATCATCATGGGAGCAATAATTGTTGTGCAATTTCTTCCAAAGCCAAAGCTCTCATTTACGGAACGACAAAATATCAATTTAGCAATTCAAAAGCTAAACTCGGAATTGCCACAAGAAATTGGGACAATCGGTCAATTTGAAAAAGCTTCATTTCGTAATGATACACTTGCTTATTATTATGTTGTATATGGCGGAAAAGAAACTGATGAGTTTTACGAAGAAAATTTTAATGAAGTCCGTGAGTTGATGAAATACCTTGTTATCTGTATGAATGGAAATCGCAATACTGGTACAAAGATGGCGCAATGGATAAATTCTGTCAACATTCCAATACAAGTTAATATATCCACATTGGGGACTAAAACATTTAAATGGACTTACGAAGGTCGTGAGCTTTTAGATTTTATTCATAAAGTCAGAATCAGTCCAACAGAAGCTTTACATACAGTTATCGAAGTTTGGATAAAACTTGCGAATCTTTCACTTCCACTTTTCGCTGATGACATTAACGTCCAATCAATATCTAATAATGCGATAGCCAAATCAATGTCGCCGAATGAACGGTTGATACGTATCTTACAGAAAAATGACAATATAATTTTTGTGAGCGAAATAAAAGAAAAAGATTTTTCATTCGATGAAGTTCGGGCAAATGCCTCAAATTCAATATTTGTTGATGCTTTTACAAAAGAAATATCAAAAGATGCCGATGTTCGTGAATTCCTTGATTTGATTGCGACATCGCATTCAAACTTAATATATCGCTGGTGCAACGTAAGTTATACTGATAGCGCAGATGTGGTTATCCCATATATGGTATTGAAGCAATATAGCAACAATAGATTTAATTAAATACACAATTATGTTAGAAGGACAGTTTTATATCAGACTCCTATTAAATGTCATTGTAGGCGTAATGTTCGCATACGCCTTGTTTAAAATGGCTCAGCATAATAATCATGAAACGGATGTTAGGCCTCACAAAGTCCTGCATGTTGTTGGTTGGATTTTTATCTGTTTTAGCGTAATCTGTTTGTTGTCGTGTATTTATTATCTGACACTTGTAGACTTCCCAGACGAGATGATAATTCCATTTGTTGGAGCAAATACTATTGTAAGGCCGAGTTCTGCCGTATGTATTTGGGGACAGCCGACAATGATTCAGAATATGACACTTACAATGGCTATGTCCGCATTTGACAGTTTAGGCATTGGAGCATATTTCCTGTATTTCAAAAGTTCGAATAGTTCATGGTGGAAAAAGATAGTCAAGTTCTTTGTGGTTGTGCTGCTATATGCTTTTATGGCTTCTGCAACTAAATTTAATTACTTCGATACACCCGAATTGGTTGCACCTGTTTTGTTCTTCATTTTATGGCTGTCTATTATCCGCCGTGGTGACATTCCTAAAAAATCTGAAATAATTAATGAGGAGATGACACTGCCCAAAGAGAACATGTCTTTGGAAATCTGTAAATCAGAAACAGAAAACAACACTATAAATGAATCTACGCCTAAAGAAGAGACTGTAATAATCGAAGAAGAAAAAGCAGACAAGTCAGATAATGCAACTCTAGTTTCCGATATTGGTTCCGAGAAAATGCAGTATTGCCGATATTGTGGTAAAAAGATAGAGGAAGATTCTGCGTATTGTAAATATTGCGGATGTCGTATAGACAATAATGATGGCAAGATTTCAAAGTACCATTCAATAATTAGCAAATGTAAAAATGTATTGCTGTTATGTTCGAATAGTGTTGCCCATTTTTTCAAAAAACTTAGACTGTCTACAAATCGCGTGTCAGTAAGTAAAGGAAAGACTAGTAAGGTTTTGAAAAAGATAGGAGAAATAGTATTGGGATTAATTGCGCTTGTAGTTGTTGGAGGCGGTATATGGTTATATTTTGATGTATTTAGGCCAGAACAAAAATCCGCAAAAATATTTAATACAGAAAAAGAGAATATAGATAAACTTGAAGGTGTCGTCTTATATCAAAAATGCAATGATATTATCAGAAATCATGACATTCCATCATGTGGCAAAGAATGGCGTGACCATGATAATCTTCGAGAATTATCTGATTATGCTTGGGGGAAGATTGAGAAATTGGCATATCAAGGAAATTCAGATGCTCAATTTCTGTTGGGTCTAAAATATGGAGGATATGACTTCCTTTTTGGAAAATGGGAACTGAGAAAATTTAGAGATGGTAGTTTTTATAATGAAGATTTAGATTATGACAAAGCTGCTTATTGGTTTCTTAGGGCAGCAGAACAAGGGCACGGCAGGGCTCAAGCATATCTTGGACGATGTTTTGAATTAGGATACGGCGTAGTAAAAAATATGGAAGAGGCTATTAGATGGTATCGTTTATCAACAGTAGAAGGCGATGATAAAGGCGAATTACATCTAGGTGATTGCTTCAGAGATGGATATTCGGTACAAGATGGTACAGTTTGGAGAAAAGATCCAGATTGTTATTGGTGTAAATATACACACAAATGCACAGAACATACTTATCCTTCATATAGAACAGCTCTTGAAGCCAACATAGATAGTGCAAAATATTATTGGCAAAAATCAGCAGTTCAGGGTAATGAAACCGCAAAAGAAAGATTACAAAAAATATATCTAAAAGGAAACCATCGAAACAATGAAGATTAAATTACCAATACCCCAAAATTTCACAGAAGATGTAATTGCCAAAACAGGTGATACGCCTTTTCTTGAACAACTAGAATTTAACATAGAACAACTCAATTACCGCCTTTCTGTTCTTGCTTCAATAGATGTTACGGTAAAAGAAAATCAATCGTATTTCCTTATGGTTTGCGATTCTGTATTGGTGATAATCAGAGCTGTTTTGTTAGAAAAAGGACAGAAAAATTATACAATTCAACGATACCTTAAGACTTTTGGATTAGAAAGACAGCTATCAGATTTAGAAGCTTATTTAGCTTCAAATTTCAGCATTTACAATAAATCCATAAAAGATGTCCTGAAATTTATAACAGATAAGTTCATATGTCATGTAGACAATACAGATTTTATGGAAATCGGAAATGCGAATTTTATTATGAGTACCTTTATGAATCCTTATGTCGATTGTAATTTACAATCTATTATAAATAAGATAAATACCATAATAAATAAAACGTACTAAAATATCTTTCAATCGTTTGGAAGAATGGGCTAATTCTAAAATAACTAACGAAGGTCATAAGCCCATTCTTCCTTGTTGTTCTTTATCTTCAAATCACAAGTCCCCTCTGCAGCATCAGTAACCTACTTATAGGCTTGCCTATGTTTGATTCATCAAGGAACAGCGAATGCTCAACATTGCCACGTAGAAATACTTCTACTGTTTGGCGTTTTCACCAGACCAACACTCACGTTTTTATTTCTGAAACTTTACTTGTTTACAAACAACACAACATAATAGCCAATGGAGACAACAGTGTATAAGAGGCATGGCAGGAATATCCATAGCAGCGACTTTACCCAACCATTCGACAGCCAAATCCCTTCATTCTTTGACATCATATTTGACATGTCATAGAAATGCCGAGAGAGAGCTTCTTTTGTTTCTCGTTGGTGGGCTTCAAGTAACTGTATTTCATCTGTGACAATTCGTTTCCTATGTTCCGAAAGTTTGTTCCAATCAGATGAGGAGATTTTTGCATTGATGGTAACTTCTTGAATTTTCGAGAACGATTCTTTGATATTGCTTGCTGCAATGTTGGCATTGTTCACAACTTTCAGAAGTGTAGAAGAGGTTTTATTAAAAGAGTCTTTTGCTGTATCTATACATTCCATTGCTGCGTCAAGTTTCACAATAGCCTCTGTATAAGCACGAAGTTGACGGTCAAACTTGTCCGAGGCTTGGTCTGTTTCAACGTTCTTATCTATTGAGTTCTGAAAAGACTCAAAGTTCAAATCTGATATTTTGCTTTTTCCTATAGCCATTTGGATAATACTTTTTAATGAAAGTTTTTGTTATCTACCATATCTTTGTTTCCTGCGAGGATGACACAAGAGGTTTGCCATCATTGCGCAACGATATGCCCATTTTAAGTCATCGTCATCTTTGTCACGTCCCCAACCAGAAGTTGCTCCACCTCCTCCGCCGCCAGACTGGGCTGCAATGGTAGTAGCGGCATCAATGTATTCTGCAAACAGAAGAATCGCGGTCTTCTGCACATCACCAATCTTAGCAAATACATTATCGGTGTCAAGGGCAATGTTCTTGTCGATTACCTCCAGACAGCTCTGAGGTATATCAACCGGGTAATGATGGAACTCGTCAGTAGAGAAGTCGAAATGGCGCATTACAGAGTCCTTTTCCACAACGCCAAAAAGCTTCTCTTCCGATTGCATTTGAGGATGATGTTTAGTCTTTCCTTGTCTTTGTGAAGTTGGTATACTCTTCTCTTGATTTTGACGATGCAGCTTCGCCCATGTCATTTCTATCTTTGAAGGCATGAGGCAACGACCTTTCCCCAGTTCGGAAGACTTATATGTGGAATTGCCTCGTTTGATGGAATAACCTCGAACTTGACCATTATTGTCCGAGTGTTGCCTCACATCATACCCTTTTTGATAGAGGTATCTAACATAAAGTTCCCAATTGAAGTATGGCATTTTAGCCAATACAGACAGGCAATCTTGTGTAATCTCATCCTTATTGCGTTGGCTCACCTCCTGTGCATCCATCCAACCCCGTTGTTGTGAAATCTTTGATGCTGCCATCATCGCCCTCTCATAGATATAATGGGCATCGTTCACATTACCCGTCATGTCTATGCGGTTCGCATCAATATGAAGGTGCATGATACCGCTCTTGCTGTCATGGTGTAGAGCAACCACATATTGGCTGTTTTTGAGATTGGTTGCCATTGCGCTTTTGCGTTTTGACTTAGCAGAAAGGTCAATTGCATCAAATTCTCTGATGAAATCGTCCGCCAGCTTTTGCCAGTCTTTCATTTCCCAACCTTGTGTTTCTTCTGTTGTTGGGGAAACCTCCATTCGTATCATATTTCGTTTGAGAGGATGATGCCGATTCAATTTATCTTCAAATCTCTTTTGCAAAGCGAGCATCCTTGCCCACATCGCTGTTGGAGCAATATCATTTGGAAGAAGATTAGTTTTTACAATCTCAGCCTTATCCTTATCTACAGAGTAACGTATGGCATTTGCACCATGACTTATAACTTTTGCTTTGGCTATCATATCTATTGGGGAATTATTGGGTTAAATATTTTTCAATCTCTATCATGCGGTTAAGTATCATTTCTGCACTCAACCGCCACTGCTTCATGAATATTTCACTACGCAGAATATTCTCGCGTTCTGACAGAGGTCGCCCTTTTAGGAAACCAAACAGTTTCTGTATATCTCCTCTGGCATCTGAAAGGCTGTTCAATGCTTCCATTTCTTTGTCCGTCAACCTCCGCTTGGGATATTTCCCTTCCAGCCGTTTGCGTGCGTATGCACTTGTGGTCAGTCCACAAAGCGAGGCATATTCTTCTATTTCCTTATGAAGCTGCGGTGTCAGTCTCACCATAAGACGGCTCGTATATTTTGGCATGTCCTTTTCTGTATTTCTCTTTTTCATAATTGGTGATTTTAATGTGTGTAACCCAATGCGAGCTTGCGAGCGTTCAAGAAGTCCATCGGCATACGGGCAAGCGAAGCAAGTTTTGTATGACATTGGTATTTCTTGCAACACCGCTATCAAATTCACCGCACAAAACTTTTGTAACGTTGAGGTGCTGCATTGTTTATCAGATATTCGTTGAGGTCTTTGTTCCCTTCATATTCGTGCGCCATATCAGTACTCTTTTTCCCCAGGGCTGTGGCGATTTGTTGTGTGCCCATTCGCCCTGCCGCATCATTGTCCAGATGACAGAATACTTGTGAATATCGTTCAAGAACTGGCAAGGCTTGCGGAATGTTTACTATGGAATTAAGCACCACAGCATCGCACTTACCATACAGGACGAGATAGGAAAGGTAATCCATGAACCCTTCAAACACATGGCACTCTGTTCCATGCTTTGCAATCGTGGTAAATGCTTTTGGGGCAATACATCCCTTGAAGTAAGGATTGCGAAGCTCATAGCCACCAGCATCATTCTTGAAACCAATAGCGAAGTAGTTCTTCCCACTTACTTTGTAGTGTATTTCCACGCATTGACTTTTGGCAACTGTGGAACTGATACCCCTTGATGAAAGATATTTCAATAGAGCCGGATGTTCAAGAACCTTTACCTCTATGACCTCAAAAGAGGATTTTTCTTCGGGCTTTATTGCTGTCCTCTGTTGAATAGGGATGATAGCAGTCTGGCTCATCAGATGCAATACTTCTGAAATGCTTTCAGTGTGGTATAACTCCATTGCCAAATCAAGGATGTTACCACCTTTACCCAATCCGAAATCATACCATAGGTTTTTGGTTTGGTCAACCTTGAACGAGGCGGTTCGCTCAGAATGGAGTGGTGACAGGTACCACCACTTACTTCCCTTCTTGCTTACAGGTTCATAGCCTTTGTTTGCAAGGAAGTCAGATATTTGGATTGTCTTTATTTCTTGTATAGTCATCATACGAGATTGAATTGTTGAAATGTTGAGTTGTTGAGATATACGGCTGGTGAAAAGAAAAATTAGCTTTCTCTTTTGCCCAGTCATGTCTGATTTGTTGAAGTGATGTTGAATTGTATCTATTTGAGAATCATTTATTCATATGCTCTTTTCAACAATTCAACGACTCAATAAGGTGTTATATCCCCAGAGAGTCAATGAAGTCCTTTGTCACCGTATAGAAGCGTCCAACCCTGCTAATGGAAGAAAGCCTCCCTGGCTTACAACAGTCGCACTGATATGTGGTATAGGTAAGCGCATTGTGGGCGGGCGTGAGTCGCCAGACATCCTTCACTACCTTTCGTATCTGCCATAGCTCTACCTTGACCCCGTTCATTGAAAAAATGGGTATCAAGTCCTGTGGGATAAAAGACACCTTATCCACATTTTGCGTCTCCATAATATCACGTATCAGTTCTACCATGTCCAACTCCGTATGATTGCGGTTACACCGAATGATGCGGTCAAGTGCTTCTGTTCTGATAAGTGCTGGATTGAACCACATGCGCCCTTCCTTGAAGGTGGAGAGAGAGCGATGCTGCAAATAATAGAGAAAGGCAGGTATCTGCTCTCTGAGTTTCTGTAGAAAGTTGGTATCATCACTTTCAAGAGGACGGATTTTGCGTACCCAATAGCGGTTTTCTCCCGGATCAATGATAACGGGATAGAGTTCGTTATTGGAACAGAGCACAAACTTGGCAAAGAAATTGACCTCCTGCCTGTCCTTACCCTTTGCTTCCACCTTGTAGGTTTGAGCCGTACTGAGATTCTTCAAGCGTTCTGAATCCTCCCTGCGGCTCAGCAGCACTTCATCCACAACGATGAGTAGCTTGCCAGCCCAGTCTGCATTGAACTGGCTCCTGAAATCCTCATTCGTGTTAAAAGTGGCATTGTCTTGAAAGATGCTTTTCAGAAAGTTCAAGAATGTGGTCTTACCTGTATTACGCTCTTCGGACACCAATAGGAGAATAGGTAACTTCTGTGTAGGTTGCATGTAGAGCAACTGCATATAGTCCAAGCCCAATTCATATTGTTCTTCAAAGATGTGGTGTAGCAACTTCTCTATATCCGAAAAGTCTCCTTCTGCCGGGACATGGTCTATCGGCTCATAAAGATTATAAAAGCCAGCAATCTCCTTCTGATAGTCCGCATGGCTTGGCACCGTGCAAAATCCATCATACTTTGCGATGGGAGGTATGTTGTCTCTGCCGTAGTCTTGGCGGATTGTGCCAAAGCTCCACGGTATGCGGCGAGTGGTGGTCGTTCCATCAGCCAATGGCTGCTGCACTACCTTATATATAATAGTGCCAACCCGAATGTATGTTTCTTCCATATAATCTCATTTTAGACTATTCATTCGAGCCATGACCTTTCGATTTCACAAGTGAGGTGATTTCCTTCTTTGAATAAAGGTTTCGTCCGCCCAACTTGTGAACGATAATCGTTCCCTCCTTCTGCATACGCCACAGCGTGGTGTAGGTAATGTGGAGCCGTTCACATACTTGGTCACGTGTGAAGTATTCATCACTCTCTTCTACGGGCAGGTCGGTTTGCGATTTCTTACCGACCAACTCTTCAACCATTTCAGCGACAACCTGCTTCAGGTCGTCCTTCTGTAACATTATAAAATTTCCTTGCATAACATGTTGTTTTGAAGTTTATGCTGCGAAATTACGGTGGAACAAAAAGAAAGCACCTCGGTAAAAATCATGTCGATTTCTGCCGAGGTGCTTTTAAGGAAAGAGAGGGTTTCTTTAACTAACCAGTACGTTATTCCCCCATAAAACTGTAATCTCCATCAAAATTTTCTGGCATATCACCATACATGCCATCAGTCATGGCATCCCATGCTTCTTCTTCATAATTGTATGGAGTGTCATCAGATTGTGAACGCGTCCACTTCTTTTCTATCAGATTGCCGTTTTTATCATATACTTCGCAAAAATTACCTCTGTCAACATGAACAATGCCATTTTTAAAGCCTCCGTAACGGAAAAATACAGGTATATTTATTGATGTCTTTTTCCCATCAATACAAAGTCCTTTCTCAATGCGAAAAAGGATATTTCCTTCAAAATCTACAAAACCATACATGCCATCTTCTGTATGGAATGCAACTGAATTTTCTCCAATAGTATTAGTGTAAAGATGATGTTTGCTGTCAATAGTGGGTTCTAAAATAACCTTTCTGTCTTTTATACTATATATTCCTTGTTTGTTATCTTTTATAATTATTAGATGCTGTAAATGCCCAAAAGACCCTTTTTCTCCCTCTTTGACATCGTCATATTTAAAAGGAACCATAATATCACAATAAGGTTCTTTTGTAACATATTCCCGACTGACAGCACCTTTTTGACCTTTATATGAGGCTATAATGATATTATCAAAAACTTTTACATCGTCGAAGAAAGGTGGAACGATCATTTCATAATTGTCGTTAATCGCTGCATATTTATTGTCCTTATGCAATACATAAAGATTGTAGTCTCTTCTACAAAAAGTATAGCCTTTGGGTATTCGAGACCAGCACCCTTTTTGCTTGAAAAACAATATTTGGGTAGTTTTGTCACCTTGTTTTGTTGAAATACATTTCTTAGACCAATCAATATTGATGCTTTCATATTCTGGTGACAAGAAACAGCTGCCATCAACTCTTAAGATACCATATTTCCCATCTTTCATTCCAATAGAGATTACTTTTCCGTCAAAGTCTTCAACGTATTCCCATCCTTTAAAAATTGTGGTTTTCTTTATACCGTTAATCCTACAACCAAGTACTGGTGTCCCATCCATATTAAAATAGCATTTATTGTATTTTATTTCTGCATGACAAACATCATCAAAGACCTCCATGCTATCATAAATGCAGGGGATAACTACTTCATTCTTGTTATTTACACATCCCCATTTTTTTGTTACTTGATACATTGTTTCATTACAAAAAGTGTATTCTTGCCTATTTATAATGCATGCAAATGGAGTCAACATGGAACCTTTAGACTGCTTATAGTCTGATACTTCAATAAAAGTGTTATTGGAAAATTCCATAAGATAGAATCTTCCTTCAATTTCCACTATTCTATTTTTCATAAGATTTCTTTTTGTTGTTTATAAAGTGTGGCTTTCAATTACATCGAGATTATCTTCTATTATGAAATCAATACACATCTGGGGAAAGCAATGTGCGTAACCTTATGCCTATTAGGTTTGCTTGTTCTTTTCCTGTCTGAACAGTTTTTTCAGATAAGCTTAAATTATAATCGAAACCATGTTCATTGATGATGGCATTATAAAGGGCTTCTGCCCAATCAAAGCCAGACTTAAAACCAAGGTCAGGAAACTTTTCTAATATGGCGGTATGAAAAGTACGATAGTTGTATGAGTCATTCAAAAAATTACAATTGGTCAGTGCTGCAAAGAGATAGGCAAGAATGGAGTCCGTACCATTGGTTCCCATCCATTCTGTGAGTATGTTCCGTATCTCGTTGGTGAGAAGTTCTGCATGAGAAGAGATGAGCATTTCTTCAAGCAGTACACAGGCTTGCTTGCGTCCACGCCTTCCTTTGGCTTCTTGCAGGGTAGAACCGACAACCTCTTTTGCCACACCGCTCTTACTCATAGTTTTCCATGCGCCTTTGGTATAAGATGCTTTTTCAAGGCTGGTAAGCATTAAAGAGCGCATAAATTGCCCACCAAAGCCTTTTTGCCAGACAGATGAACCGTCTCCCATCATTGTTTTGGAGAACAAATCTCCCATCTTTACAAAGCCATCATCAAACACCATCCAATAGAACGTGCTGCACATGAAGGGATTGTTGTGAAGTAACTTCTGCTTTACCGTCTCTTGGTTAAGCGTAGAGGCGAATAAGTCTTTTAATTTCTCGTGAACCTGTTGATTGTCGTTTGAGAACTGAGCTTTGTTGTAGCTTTCAGTACCGGGGCAAAGGCTCTTCAACAATTCTGTAATACCTTCTATCCCATCAAGCGATAGCATCTCTGTCAGATAAGACATGCCTTTGATGAAAAAAGTCATGTCACCTTCGTATGCTTTGGAAAAGAGCTCTGTGAACTCTTGGTAGTCTTCTGAGTGCTCGTAGTGCCAACGGCGTAAACTCAGCAAGTTCAAATCCTTACTGACTGCCTCCTGTGTTTCACGTCTTTTGTCCTGCAAATAGGCTTTTATGCCGTCTTTGACGTATTTTGAATCTGCAGGCAGTTCAATCTCCGTCATGGCATCCGCTATCTCTTCAAGTCCATTGTCCAATTCCAGATAGCAATACAGACAACATGCGAATACATTGCCGTCTTTTATGGCTGTGGTGAATCGCTCTGTCAATTCGTCAAGTGTTCCGTCTTCCTTATCCAACATTTCCAAGATTGTACTTTGGAATGCAGTCATTTCATAATCTGATAGTTCACAGTTCTTTCCACACAATGATTCTTTCAAGGCAGACTGAATTTTGTCCTTGAACTGGGAATAGGTCTCTTGGTTAGCATCAAGCCATTCCTTCATTTTCGCTTGAAGATGATGCTTGTCAGGTGGAAGTTCCTTCATATTAACGCCCATATAAACAGTTTCGCTAAATGGTTAATCTTTGAGGCATGCCAATGGAATCACTTTAACCCCATCGGGGCGAGTATATGCCATTGTACCACCCGTCATCACAATTAGTAAATCCGGCTCACGAATAGGCACCTGCTTCTCTGTCTCGTTATGTTCCTGTATTAGCCTTTTTAGTTCAAGCAGATGCTTTGCACCATCATCAATTTCACGACTACCAAGTTTGCATTCTATCAGGGCATACCGTCCGTCTTCCAGATGCAGCACAATGTCTGCTTCTAAATCATACCTATCATGATAGTAAGAAACGTGGCTGTTCAAATCTATGGTGTATGCCTTTAGGTCACGAATACACATCTGTTCAAAGATAAATCCAAATGTCTTGAGTTGCATGCTTAACGCTTCGGGAGATAACCCCAAAAGAGCAATAGGAATAGATGGGTCACAGAAACATCGTTTCACACTACTTCTGATAGCGGTTTTACTTCTAATGGCAGGGCACCATGCACTGACGTTTTGAATGACAAACAACTTTTCCAAAGCAGAAACATAATCATCAAATGTATCTGTGTGGCAGCTCACTTCACCAGAAGAGATTACATCATCTATAAGAGATTTCTTTTTGACTAACGTCGAAACATTACGAGCATACGCCCGAAGTATCATGCTTGTCAGTTTGGCATCCCGTCTCTTACCGTCAATACCTGAAATATCGTCTAAACAAATGGTTTGAACATAGTTCTTTGCCACCAGCAATTGAGCCTTTGGGGTACGAGCCAATAAAGAAGCCGGCCATCCACCTCGTGATGCAGCAAAGATTAGATCTTCAATGCTCATCTTGGACATCTTGCCATCAATGTCATAATCTGGATTATTGAAAAGTTCTTTTAACGAGACTTCTCCTGTTGATTCTTTTGATTCCCACAAACTCATTGGCAACATACGCAACCGGGTGATGCGGCCTGCTCCAGAGTGATGTATTTGAGATTTATCTACAGCATTAGAGCCTGTGAGTATAAACTGCCCAGGGATTTGACGGTCATCCACCGTTGTCCGCACGGCATCCCAAAGCATTGGGGCATCCTGCCACTCGTCAATAAGACGGGGCGTATCTCCATTTAACAGAATGGAAGGCTTGGTTTTTGCAGTGACTAAATACTCGTCACGCATACTTGGGTCTTGCATTCTTAAGATGCTATTTGCAAGTTGGGACGCAGTAGTAGTTTTACCGCACCATTTTGGCCCTTCTATCAATACTGCTCCAAATGCGTCAAGTAAATCTTTCAACAGGGCATCAGCTGTTCTTTTATAATAATTCATAGCTCATATTCTTTGTTTTGGTTGCAAAGGTACGGAATATCTGTTAATTACGCAATAAAATCGGTGTTTTTGTGGTGTTTTAATCGGTATTTTTGCGGCAAATCAATCGGTGTTTTTGCGGTGATTCATTTGGTATTCTTGCGGTAAATGGCTGTATCAGACAAACCAGCCATCAACTCCATCCGTTCCTCCTCGCTCAAACCCTTCAACATATCAAGCAGGGCTTTCTTATCTACAAGAGGGGTAATGCCTTTAGGCTTCTCATTGAGCAGATAATGATTGTACTCCAGCATCTTTTCAAGCGGATAAGCACCGATATAATTGGAGGTAATGTCGCCGCCACCACTATGCCCCATGCTGTCACTTATATATTTATAAGGTACAACGCCAGAGTTATTGAGGTTTGTGGCAAAGCTGTGTCTTGCCCAAGTTGGTGATGGCATTTGTTCCATCTTCAATAGTTTTGCAACTTTAGCCATGTGCTCACGTATATATCTATTGTAGCGTTGGATAACCCATATTTCCTGTTCGGGTGTGATGAACTCGCTCATTATGGGAAATACCCTTCGCCCGAGTTTTGGAGCATTGCCATATCGGTTAAGTATCTCCTGTATCTCTGGCGTGACAGGGAATATCACTTCGCTGGCACTCTCATTTCGTTCACGTGTCTTGTGGCGAAGAAAACGCAACTGCTTGCCATGAGTGGCATAGTACAACTCGTCATAGGTCAGACGCAGCGTGTCGGCAAGGTTTTGCCCATCACCCAAGTACATAAAAAGGAACAATCCGAGGTCACGGAATATTGCGTGTTTCTCTCTACCCAAATATAGCTCGTTGCCATCTTTATCTTTTGCCTCGTTCGCTTTCCAGAAGTCATAAAGTCTGCGCATGGTAGCCACATCAAGAAACTCATGTTTGCGGCTTTGAGCCTTATTGTAGCCTGTATCTTTGAACATTTCTTTGGTATCGCCTTTCATCAAGCCGTTGGCGATGCACATATTGATAATTGTCCTTAGACTACGAAGTGCTATGGCAATGGTTGTGGTGCTCAGTTCATTTTTCTTCATGATTTTCACCCACTTCAAGATAAAGTCACGGTTTATATCAGCAAACGACATATCCGTTCCCAAATCTTTTACAAAGCGATTGCGCACATCCTTACTACAACGAGCGGAACCAGCCTTGCCTTCATTGGCCTTAGATTGAATGTAGGAATCCCACACCGTAATAATGGTGCTGTCATCATCTTTCTTGCCTTGAAACCTGTCTTGCAACTTACGAAGAGAGAAATTGTTTTCCGAAATAAGCTGGTTGGCCATAAGTTCAACTCTGTCCATCAGGTTCTTCATGTCGTTGCGCTCAGGCAATTGAATACGACGGCCACTTTTCTCATATTCGCACAGGGCTAACCATTCTTCCATGGTGTACGTTTTCCCTAATCGGAGAAAGATTTTCTGTCCACCATGACAAACACGCACGGCCACAGGAAGGGGTTGTGAATAGTCTCCTGCTTTACGTATATCAAGAGTCAATGAACCATATACATTGCCATTGGCAGCTGTGAATTTGGCAAGGCATTTTTCTCCTCTTGCATTGGATTTTCCATCCTTCTTTGCCGTTTCGGTGACCTTCTTTGTCTTTTCAATCTCCATAATTCGCTTATTTATAGGTGATATTCCGCTCGTTTTGGTGACCTTCAGGTGACCTTTTCGCACGAAAACTACTGCAAATGTACGTATTTTCCTGCAAACTGCAAAATCTATTAATCACTGATAATCAGCATATTTATATAATATGCAATTCCATGAAATACGCCACAAAAAGACTCATAATCTGGAGGTCCCTGGTTCAAGCCCAGGCTGGTCCACGAAGCATAAAACAAAGGAAATCAAGCCGTTACAAAGAGATTTGTAGCGGCTTTTTCTTTGCACACAAAAGTTCATTGCACACAATTTGCACACAGTTTCCGAGAAGTACTGATAATCAATGATAAACGAAACACACCGGTAAATTACATCGCATTTCATCTCGTTTCTTTCTTTCATAACTATTGCCTTATCGGTTGAGGCTTTTCACCGATAGTATAATACAAATAAAAGGGATAAGCTACACACCGGTAGTTATCCCTTTTGTTCGCAATAAAATCAAGCGAGAAGTATGTACATCACAATTTTCCTGTTTTCATGTATCTTAATATATCGCAAACTTGATTCATGCCCGAACTTCTATTACCATTAATAAAACAAATAGCATCCATTATAACTGGTAATCTCTTGTTTAGTGGCAATTTTCTTTTCTCTCTGCATCTTACTTTCCAGTCCATAATGATATTGTTTTAAATAACTATTTGTAAATTCCGTATTTTGCTGCGATTTCAAAGAGACTTTGAGTACTTGCCCTATATTTTTCTTCGTCTAATTCAAAGAATTTATCTTCGACTTCTTCCTGACTGTACTTTGGATGGAAGCTACTCACTTTATCAAATAAATCAAGCCCTTTGTCTCCGAATAGATTTCTAATAACTAAGCCAATTTTAATCCAATCATTATAGATTGAAGTTATATCAATCTGCCTTTCAATCACCAAATTCAGAAGCCTTTCTGTTTCTGCCGTTTTGCTCAAAGGAACCGCACTTGCAAAATCAAGGTTTGACGGCTGCAACAAAGCCTCTCTCAAAGACAAGGGTTTCGATGTTACATTTAGAATCCGCCTGTCACCACTTTTCTTAGGAGCAATAATTTCTGATTTCAAATGTATTGCACTTGATTTGTCTAATGTACGCGTATATACTTCTGCATCAAAGTTCACATAAGGATGTTCATCATACGAATAGAAACGCAACCGGCATATGTCACTACAACTTGAATCAACGACTATTCCCATATCTTTAAATTCCTGTTCAAGTGCATAAAAATGAAGTTTATGCTTTCTGTAATCCTCATAAGGTATAATACAGAACACACCCTTTCCACTTGCAGACAAACCGCAATACATTATATAAGGCAGTTTGCCCAAACGTTCCTTCAACTCTTCCATGTTAGATATTGACGGGTTGTCTTTCCCGTCAATATCAATACAGATTAGATTAGTATATCCTATTATACAGTCGTTTAAGCGCTCAGAGCAGACACAGCTTACTGTAATAGCAGGTAAAAGGTCTTTGATTTCTTTTTTCCTTGCCTGATTCTCCTCTTCTCTAAGTTCCTTTATCAGCGAAGAATAAGAATTGGAAGTTAGCAGCCAGTCTTTCAAAAGAACTGTACCAATACTCTTTTTACTTATTGCACTTTTAAACATTGAGACTTTCATCGATATTCTCATAATCATTGAAATTAGTGATGTTCTCTAAAATTTTCTCCCCATCTTGCTTATTCAGAAAAACATAATAACTACCTCCGGCCTTATACCGTTCAAATTTAAACCCAAGGCTTTTTATACGAGTTGAAAACTCCTTTGAACCAACAGGTGTTAACTCATTCATCTTACAATAACTTTTATACTCTTCCCTGAATTTCTTAAGTAACATATTATTGTCTTTTGACTGAGAAGGTACGTATTGCTTTGCTTCAATAAACTGCGCCACAGTGTCAGATTCAAACCGCATTTCTTCCAAAAGTTCCTTTGCCTTAGGCGACTCCGTAAACTGTTGCTGTTTCAGTAGCCTGTCCAAGCCTTCCAGCACCCAATTAAATATTCCACTCAATTCTTTAGAAATTATTCTTTTGGCCAAGTTCTTGTCCTGCTTTTCATCCGGGATAATCACTTCAAAATTCAAAATAATGAATCTTCGCAAATACGCATGTGTAAATTCAATATTATTAGGAAATTTATTGGTGTTAAACATGAATTTCCCATAATTACGAAGAATGAATGGATGCCCATAGGGAGAACGTGCATCAATGGGTTCATTGCTGATAAGCTTCTTAAACAAGTCGGGATTGATATTTTTCCCTCCAAGTTCCGAAGAATAATTGAGCAGATAGTTACCTAACTGTGCTCTAAAGTATCCATTCTCATTGCACAAGTTACTTATTGTATAAGAACAAGTATTATGTTCGCCAAGCAGAGCCTGCACTATTTCAAATATAACGGATTTGCCGTTACTGCCTTCGCCTTTCAGGATTAAACACTTTTCTAACTTCAAGTTGTTAATAAAAATATACCCTAAGTATTCCGCAAGAATCATTTGCGATTCTTTTTCTGGCAAAACCTGGTTTAAGAACACTTTAAACTCATCACATTTTGCTTCCGGGTTATATTTGAAAGGAAGTTGATATTTGAAAAAATCCTTTTTGTCAAAATCTCTAAGTTCCTTTTTCTCCTTTGAAATAACAAATGTGCCGTTTTGAAGATTGATTTTTACCTCATCTTGTTTTTCATTCAAATTTGGAACAAGTGTGCAAAGAGAGACAAACTGGTTATACAGTTTTTCGATATTCCGACTCAGTCTGATGTCATAATAGTTAAAATCCGCCTTATTAGCCGCTACAGCCAGAAATTCCTTTAAAAGAGGACGACTTACATTTTTCCAATGACAGCCTGTATAGATGTATGGTAGAAGCGTGTCCGGCTCAATACCAAGTCCCAAATTGAAAACATCCGCATTTCCCAATAATTCTTCTATCAGGATAATGTACTTGATTTCATCGTCTGGTTCCAAGCTCCATAGCTCCTTCCATTCTTCTTCCGACAGGCCTCCCGTCTTTTTTTTCTCACGCAATTCGTAAAGCCTGGCAAGTGCCTCATCATCATCAAGGTGATAGATGACTGCATAATCGATTTTCGAAGTTATGTCTATTATTTTCTTCAACGTTTCCTCTTGTTGCACTTGAAGTAAAATATCTCTGACATAACGTTTTACATCTTGAGCTGTTTTAAATGGATGATTGGGCATTTGAATGTTGTTATTCTTTTTCATAATTCTTATTTTTATTTGATTTTATTATTTGTTTAATTGATTGAGACTTAAAGTTTAGAATCGTTTGACTTTTCGTCTCAAATTGTTGTTTAATCCACCCGTCTAATTCTTCGGCAAAAAAATACAGTTTACGTCCTGACCTGTGGCAGGGTATCGAATCTGCTGCCGACATCTTGTAGAATTTTGACGAGCTTATCTCATATCCTTGTTTTCGGATATATTTTAAAGCCTGTTCTTTGTTCATGAACTTTGGTATTTCCTCCGGCTTTTCAATTCTGGCCATCAGAATATCCTTAATTTCTAATACTTCCTGAATCAGATAATCTATCTGTCCGGGTAAAGTATCATAAGTCGTTTTTGTTATTTCCATATCGGTTATTTTTTTGTTGATGATGCAAAGATATGGAGTCCCCAATACAGCATAAAAAGGCACGTTCAGGCACATTTAGGCATGAATATACCAAGCTAATTATTAATGAATTACGTCTATATCATTTCAGTTTAGGCACATTTGGGCATGATAGATGTTTGATTAGTGGCCTATGTTTTGTATTTTTGCCATAGATAACCGAAAAGAAATATGGGAAAGAAAAGAATACCGGTAGATAAAAAACAGTTTGAAGCCTTAAAAAACGAATTGGAAAGGGTTTCCGGAATAGATTTGAGTTCAGATAACGCGTATTACGATTTATGTGATTACATAAAGAAACAAAACGATATAAAGTTCCCTCCCTCAAAATATGAGGACGGAAGCATTGTCCAACAACCGGAAACTATCAGTGTGGATACATTACGCCGTTATTGGGGTGACAAGGATGCGGACAAGCAGATGACCCCGGATGTAGGAAAGTTGTCTTTTATTGCACGCGCTTTGGGGTATAAAGATTGGGGGACATTCTGCCATGAACATATACAGCCTGATACTGGCTTTGATGCGGAAAAAGGATTTAATGGAATGGACTATTTTAAATTTTCCTCATTGTGTGAAAATGAAATAATCTGTATCGGCTGGTATCCCCAGAAATATTGTAGGCTGAAGTTTTTGGGGGAGTATTCTTTTGAGGTGGTTGAAGTACGTGGGATGAAGAGTGAAGTTGGGCGCCAGTTTGAAACTTCCGGTTTTCGCCTTGCTCCAACATCGGGCGGTGACATTTTTCCAGAAGTCATAATAGAACCTTTATATGAATATCAGGAAGAACTGTGGAATGCCATAGAAAATTTCAATATAGAGACTTGCCCACAAGAAATCCTTTTATAAGAAGTGAATAAGTGAGTGAAGTGAAGAATATTCTTATAAAAAAGATATTCTTTACTCTATAGACTGTATTAAAGATTATAGATTCTTCATCTTTCTATAAAATATAGTTCACTTCACTCACTTATTCACTATGTAAGAATTTACTACTTCAAGTTTATTCTTCCATATTTGAGATAGAGTATCGTCTCCTTATATCGAGTATTAGGGAGAGGAGAAAAGCTCGATACGGGAGACGAAAACAGTTTCATTTCAGGCATGAAGAATATTATCGTTTCATGCCTGTTTGGAAACGAAAAGAGTCTACAAAAAACAACTTATTTTCGTGATGAAATTATTGCGTTTTTGAGGCTTCATATCACCTTCACCTAAAAGTAACCACCTTGCATTGATATATGGAAAAGCAATCAGTATCTTTCGTATAGTCCAGATTGTAGGGTCGGCGTTCCCAAATAACAGATTCATCAATTCAGTAACGGGAATACCGATTCTTACACAAAATTCTGGAACGGACAGAGCTTCTACCTCTGCTATCTGTCTGATACGCCCTTTTATACCACCATTCAGAATATCCCAAAAAACTAATGGCAAATGAATATTGTCCATTTTGAGCGCTTCTTTAAACAACGGTGCTATTTCAGAGGGTGAATGTCCGGATATTCCACAACCTATCTCTGTGACTAAAAAAGTATATTCCGGGTGTTGTTTCGCATATACCAGAAAATCATCAATGTATTTTTTGAAATTCTCCATATCCCTGGAAGGTATTGCATAGGTTTGCCTTTGTGCTCCTGCTGCCTGTCCCATAATGGCCCCGAATTTCATAGCCGTGGATGCGGCGTTTCCGTTATGTACACCACAAGAATTTGAACCGAACACGAATATTTCATTCTCTTTCAGTTCCGTAATGTTGTAAGGGGTAATTCTTTCATTCATATTTTAAAGTTTTGGGTATAAAAAATCCCCTCATTGCACAAGCAATAAGAGGATTCTATAAGTGTATTACTCTCAGTTATTATCAGTTCAACGAAATAAGATTAATTATTTTATTCCCGTTGTCAGCAACACTCTTGATTGCCTATAATAGCTCCTACAACATTGGCCTATTCAATTATTATCACTTAATCTATATAACCATTATTCTGCAAATAAGCCATTGTTGCAAAGAATAGTAGTATCAAAACAAACACGACTATTCCTAAAACCAACCTTAAATATTTCCCTCTCATTTTCTGCTTCTTCAATGCCCCCAGTTGTCGTCTGTAATATTCTATTTTTTCATCGTCAGAATAAAGAGTTTCAAACATCATTAGTGTATGTTCATATTTGGTAAGAATAGCCTCTGGATAGGCATTAGTAATATCAGACTCTCCATCATCTTTAAATGGGTTTGATTTGAATAAAAGTATCAGTCTGTTCATTAAAAGTATCTGCTGCTTTCTATCTTCAGGGATTTCGATGTCGTCAATCTCCCGTACTTTATTTTCTATTCTATTTTTCAGTTTTTCAATATAGATACGCTCGTCCTTTTCTGCCTCACATTCTCGGTCAAGCTGCTTTTGTTCCAGTTCAGCTTCAAGTTGTTTTTTCTTTAACTTCAAAGCTTCTTGTTTACGGTCTTCGGCACGACGGTATACAGAAGCGTGTTTATCTTTCCATATCAGGTTAGATACAACTTTTCCAGTGTCCCTACCTACTTGTCCTTTAAAAGAGTTCCAAATTCCCATATTATTTTTTATTTTTAAAATTAATAACGAATCGAAGAAGCATAACAATGTAATTCCCGTTAGGGATATATTGAATGACCGGTTCTATCTCACATAAAACCTTGTCCGCATCTATATTTTCAATAATATAGTTTATAAATTCCTCATCCTTATTCTCAGATTGAGACTGATTGTAAGCCGCTGATGCTTCATTCAATAATTGAATAGGAGCGATTAAACTTTTGGAGGCAGGCACAGATTCTTCCAATGTGTTCACCGACACAAGCATATTTTCATAATTGACAGAAGCTACCTGTTTTACAAGTACCGATTTGGCAGGAAGAGAAGTAATGATGTTGTTTACACCATCAGAAGCCACTTCTTTTAATTTGTTTAAGAATCCCATAATTACCAGTATTTATTCCATTCTCCCCGCCCACACAGAAGAAGTTTATAATATGCGAAAGCGTGAGGGCTGCTAACTTATTTTACGGAATAGGCTCTGGTAAAACCCTTGAACTAAAATAAGCAACAGTCTCCCCACGCCATATACAGATATGACGCGAGAGATGCTAACTTATTCTCGTTCGTTTATAGTTTACCAGACTTTATTCCGGAGAATCAGTTAAACACTTTCGTGTACCTTAAATTTCTAACATGTCCGTCACGTTGCCATGACGGTACAAAATTAGATAAAATAAGGCACATCACAAAGTAACATCTCATAAAGAGACTGTTGCAAGTTACAAAATTAGATATTATTCTTCATTCAGCACTTCATCAATATAAAATTCGCGTTCCTTTTGAGCTTCCTCATGTTCTTTGATTTTCCTTTCCAACCGCTCAAAGTAAGCGTCACCGAGTCCTTTCGCTTCAAGTGTTTTATCAAACATATCAATGATTTCATCTGAAATTTCTTCTTCTTCATCATCTTCGTTCCAATCATCCAAAGCGGCAAATATATCTTCCCCGTTATCTTCTTTCTCTGATGAAGAAGTATCTTCAACCTCTGCTTCATCCTCGCACTCAATATCCGGCCCTAACATATCAATAAGCTCGTCAATGGTATACTCTCTTTTCTCTGGAGTATTCTCCGCAACTTCTTCTTGGGCAATAGGCTCGTTTACGCTCTCTTCCTGTTCTTGAACAATAACAGGCTTTTCTTCTACTGCTTTCTTTTTCTTTGGAGATTTCTTTTTAGCTCCTACAACCTCAGTAGTCAAAGGTTGTTCTTCTTTAGTTCTTTTTTTACGTGTCATAACTTTATTTATTTTGATATTAATAATTTCCCGAGTCATTGAATTTTCGGTTAATACATATATCCACGATATTGTCAGAATATAAGGGAACAGGGTATTTTAACTATACTATTAAGCCTTCGCACCGGTAATTTAGCATAGAGAAAGCCCGGTTATCCTAATGAGTAGGTATTACCGGACAAGGAGAAAAAACAGCTCATATAAGCTATATAGGCTACAAAAACGAGGTCAAAAGGTTGGTGTTCTTAGTTCGCTCTTCTTTCTCGAAGCTCGCCAGATATGCCTCTGTAGTTCTTAGGTCGGTATGCCCCAAAGACTCGCTTATATACGAGATATTGACTCCGCTTCGTTTCAATACGGTTGCGTATGAGTGTCTTGCGGTGTATGTGGTAATGTTGCCGATTCCCAATTCTTCACCTATCAATTTCATACGCTTATTTATTCGTTTTACTACATCACGAGTTATGGCCTTAGCTTCGATTGCCGTTTCATTCCCTTTCATATATGGAAATATATAATTGTCAGACAGAGGTTTATTCCCCCATTTATCAATGACAGCCTGCATTTGTACTGAAATAGTTGCTCGTATCTCTTTTCTGTTTTTTGTTGTGCGCTCTGTTTTCTGCCTTACAAAGCATATCTCACCGTCCACAATATCCGAGAACTTTAGTTTCAGCATGTCTGTCGGATTGATACCGTTACACAAGTAAATGAATATCCAAAGGTCTTTATACCTATTAGTCGTTTCATTTTCGCTCTTATAATCGAAAATAGCTTTCAACTGTTTCTTTGTCAAGCCTTTCTTTCTTCCAATACTGGTCTTTATCTCAAACAAACCTTTTCCAAATGGGTATTGCGACTCTTTGATAACTCCGGCTCTCTTTGCTTCATTCATCAAAGTACGAATATTCCTCATGTGCATACCGATTGTAGAAACGCTTCTTGTCTTTGACCAAAGTTTCTCGCATTTCTGCAACCATTCAACGGTAATGGCACTGAACGGAATATCTTTACCTCCAACTTCTTCAACCATAACTAAAGTACATTTGAAGAATTGCATTGTTCCGATTCTATCTTCACTTTTCAATTCCTCAATTTTTGCTCTTATGGCACTATTTAGAGTGTCTCCGGTTGCTTTTCCCAAACGTAAATTGAGCGTATTGAAAGAGAATGTTCCCTTTCCTACCAATGCTTCAACATTCATCCGAACTAAAGAAAAACTGCTTTCAATGGCTTGTTTGATTTTTCTGTTTTCAAACGATTTACTATCCGGCAGCTTATTCCATTCTTCTTTTGTCATACAAATGCCAATGGAATAATATTTTGGCTTCTTCTGATAATAAACCTTGATTTTAACAGGATATTTACCCTCCTTGTTGATTGTACGTGCATCCAGTACCGTAGAAACTACGACACCATCTTTAGAATAATTGAACATGATTTTTAGTAATTACATGCAAGCGGAATTGCTTGCAATAATCTATATATCCATTTTTTAAGGGAAATATAAACGGTTTCGAAACGTTTTGAAGCCGTTTGAATATTGGTTTTGAATGATTTAAATGTTATCTGAACAAGTTAAAACATTATTCATGTGTATCTATTTAGGGAATCATCTAAATAACTATAAATAAGCAAACTTATCGTGGCAATATTTGTATATATAATAACTTATAGGTAATTTTGCCACAGAAATTAAAGGAGAACACTCATGAAAACGATTAATCAAATTATTGGAGAAAATCTAAAGAAAATTAGAGAGTTATCCGGTTTTACGCAAGAGCAGATAGCTAAATCCATTGGGATTGAGCGTTCTGCATATAGTAATTATGAAGGAGGCACAAGGGAAGTTCCGTATGATATTTTAGAAAAACTATCAAACCTATTTGGTTGTGAGCCTTTTATTCTGTTTGAAGATAATGAGATTTTGGCTACGGCTTTCAGAATTTCCGATTTAGAAGATGACGATTTGAAAGAAATAGCCAATTTCAAGGATATTGTGAAATCATACCTTAAAATGGAACGAATAGCCCAAAATGAAGTTGAATAAATTTATTATAGAAAGACAAGTTTCAGAGTTTCGCGCAGATAATGGGCTTAGCTCGTCCGAGCCTATTACATTGAAGAGTCTGCTTCTAAAGTTAAACGTACTTACTATTTTCAGACCTCTGTCTGAAAATTTTTCTGGTATGTGTTTAAAGGATAATTCCGGACACCGTTTTATGCTTATCAATTCTAACCAACCACGAGGAAGACAACATTTTACGATTGCCCACGAATTATACCACTTATTTATAGAAGAAAAACCGACTCCACATAAATGCAATCCAGGACACAGCAAAAATAAAGTGGAACAGTACGCAGATATGTTTGCTTCTTCCTTATTAATGCCAGAAGCTGGAATTTACCAGTTAATACCGGAAGCTGAACTAAATACCAGAAACATTTCCATAGCAACGATTTTAAAGCTCGAACACTATTTTTCTGTTTCTCGTTCAGCTCTGCTGTATCGATTATTAAACATTGGCCTCATAACTGAAAATACACGTTCCCGGCTTGCAGAAATAGGAGTAAAACACTCTGCAAGATGTTTCGGATATGACATTGCTCTATACGAACCTGCAAATGAGGGGTTAGTTATCGGTGATTTTGGAGAAAAGGCACGTAGTTTATTCGATAAAGAAAAAATTTCAGAGAGCCATTATATGGAATTACTCAGTAAAATAAGTATCAATGGGACACAAGAAAACGAAAATAGTACTCGATGCTGATGTGATTATCCATTTTATAGAAGCGGGTAACTTTTCATTATTACCGGATATATTCCCCGAATATGAATATATAGTATTGGATGTGGTTTACAATGAAGTTTCAAAGAATAATAAAACGAAAAAATTCATAGACAACTATCTTCACCATTTTCCAAAATTGAAACAAGAAACATTTGCTCCAAAAGGAGAATCAATAAAAGAATATTTTTCATTGCAACGAGTATTGGGAAAGGGAGAGAGTGCCTGTATGGTATATTGTAGGGACAATAGAGATGTATTGGGGAGTAGTAATTTAAGAGATATAAAGGACTACTGTTCAAAGAACTGCATAACTTATTTAACAACTCTTGATTTTCTATATTACGCTTATTGCAGAAAGAGAATGACACAACAAGAATGTACTGAATTTATGCAAGCTGTAAATGATGCAGGAAGCAAACTTCCTATTATTGACATAACCCAATATACATGCACCGTGCAAATCTAATTGCACACAATTTGCACACATCTTAAGAAAATAGAAGATAACAAGAGAGATTATTTGAAAAAGAAATACTACCTTTGGGCTTGGAAATCAAGGAGTATGAGCCTGAAAAAAAACGAGATGCAAATTACTGAAAATCATTTATTTGCGACTCATAATCTGGAGGTCCCAGGTTCAAGCCCTGGCTGGTCCACTTTAATAATCAGCGATTTACGAACAAACGTAAGTCGCTGATTTTCGTTTTGCGAAAACAATGCGAAAACAAAAGGTTTGAGTTTCACATTATTACAAATAGAATATTAGTTAATCTCTGTGATATTTTATTTGTTATTGGGTAGAATTTGATGTTATTCAAGTCCAAGTCGCTTTTCTAATTCTTGAATGTGATCATTCACTCTGCGTTTTCGTGTATCTTCCGAAACAAATTTATCACAATATACTTTCATGTTGCCACAAACAGAAAAGCAAACAGATGAAATGAAGAGTGTTATTGGTTTTACCAATTCTTGCTTTTCTTCATAAACAGCTCTTTTCGTTGCGTGTGACAACTCTCCGCGATAACAATACATTATGTCAATAAGAGAATCAAAATTCAGTTCTTTGTGTTTATCGGTGCATTCCTGTTTAATCTCTAAATACAAATCATAGTTCCGCTCTTTAATCATGCTTATTGTCGATAATACAGCATATTTAAGCATGTTAGATTTCTTAAAATTCTGTTTTTGTTCTCCAGAAAATTTACCCTTTGCAAAACAATATTCTAAAATCATGTAAAAATGAATATAAGCAGAAATATAATCTAGTTTGTCTAGATAGCTATTAGCTTCTCGAAAGAAATTATATGGAACTTTGGCTTCTGGTATAAATGTTTTATCAAGCATTAGTTTAGAGAAATTGTCACTAGTAATTAATACCTTTTTCTGTTTGTTTAATGATTTTCTCATAGAAAACAATAACTCGTTTTTAGCCTTGTCTGTCCATGATAAGTCTAAGTATTCATTATAATAGACTTTCATTATGCCATGTTGAAATCCACCATAAACTTCTATATTACGAAATATATCAAGCATCCTACTGTCAAGGTATTTGTCCACATTCATGGTAAATGATTTGTTTTCTCCATTTTTAGACAATTCGACTAAATCTGAATGCTCAATACTAATCTCTTTGGAAACAGATAACATGTACATTCCGCCCTCAAGATATAAACTAATTTTATGTAAACAATATAATATCTGTACTGGCTCTTTCAGTACAAAGTTTCCATCAATAATTGTTTTGGCAGTAAATATAATATTCATATAGCCTATCTGATTTAAATATTCGAGTGTAAAGTTAATAAATTTATTTCCAAACAATAACGAAAATGAAAAATAATCATTATTTTTGCAATCAAAAGATGCAATAATGGAAGACGTAAACAGAATTAAACTCGTTTTAGTAGAGAAAAAACGTACCAGCAAATGGCTTTCAGAACAAATGGGGGTTAATCCATCAACTGTGTCAAAATGGTGTACAAACACATCGCAGCCAGATATAACCAGTCTGCTAAGGATTGCAGATTTGTTGGAAGTAGATATTAAAGAATTGATAGTTCGCGAGTATAAATCATATATATTGTCTCAAAAGGCATGAAGCAGTTTTCTGAAGCGACTCGGGTACAGATGCCTGCAATGGTTCATCTTACCCGAATAGGATATACTTACTTTGGTAAGCTGAGTGAAGATAAGAACGGCACAGTCTATGACGGTGACACGAATATTCTTTTACCTGTTTTTGAGCAACAGTTCAAAAAACTGAACCCTGGTCATGAGGGTGAATGGATGCAAGTGCTGAAAGACATCCGCAAAGAACTGAACGATGATGACCTTGGACGTGGCTTTTACAACCGCCTTAAAGTCGTATCTCCTGTAAAACTGATTGACTTTGACAATATCGAAAACAATACTTTCCATTTTACAGCTGAGTTTACTTGCAAGAATGGTCAGGATGAGTTCCGGCCAGACATCACCCTGTTTGTAAACGGACTGCCGCTTTGCTTCGTAGAAGTAAAGAAACCAAATAATCATGGTGGTATGCTGGCAGAAAGCGCACGGATGAACAAAGAGCGTTTCCCGAATAAGAAGTTCCGTCGCTTCATCAATATAACCCAACTGATGATTTTCAGTAATAATATGGAATACGATGCGTTGGGTGGTATCGTACCCATACAAGGGGCTTTCTATTGTACAGGCGCACGCACTTATTCTCCATTCAATTGCTTCCGTGAGGAAAACCCAAGCGGCCAGAAAATTGCTCCATACCATCATGATTATCCATATAAGGAGATTGACAGGGTAGCGGAAAAGAAAATACTGTCTGATTACAACTGTCAGGTAATCCATACCAGTCCCGAATATCAAACGAACCTCGATTTCAATACGCCCACCAACCGTATATTGACTTCCATGTGTTCGCCAGAACGCTTATTGTATATCATTAGATATGGTATCGCTTACGTCCGCATGGAGCGAGAGGTGGACGGCAAGATTGAATCTACCGACCAAAAGCATATCATGCGTTACCAGCAATTGTTTGCATCATTGGCTATTCGTAAGAAACTTGCCGAGGGAATAAAATCAGGAGTTGTTTGGCATACACAAGGTAGTGGAAAGACAGCTTTGTCTTATTATCTGACCTATATTCTCAATGACTTCTATTCTAATCAGAACAAGGTCGCCAAATTCTATTTCATTGTTGACCGCCTTGATTTGTTGGAGCAAGCCACACAGGAATTTGAAGCCCGTGGACTGGTGGTTTCAACTGCTAACACAAGGACGGAACTGATGGAGCAGTTCCGCAGCAACCAAGCACAACAAGGAACAAGCGGCCAAGCTGAAATTACAGTCGTGAATATACAACGCTTTGCAGAGGATAAGGAAAAAGTACGCATCAATGACTATGCTACAAATCTGCAACGTATCTTCATTCTCGATGAAGCACACCGTGGCTATAAACCCGGTGGATGTTTTCTTGCCAACCTTTTTGATGCGGACACTGATTCGATAAAGATAGCTCTCACGGGTACTCCGCTGTTAAAAGAGGAACGTGCAAGTTGCAAGGTCTTCGGCACTTACCTGCATACCTATTATTATGACAAGTCCATTGCAGACGGTTATACGCTGAAAATCATTCGTGAGGATATAGAAACATCCTACAAAGAGCGACTTTCGGACGTGTACGACAAGCTGGACACATTGGTGCAAAAGAAAGACATCCGCAAATCGGAAATCATAGAGCACCCCAGCTATGTGAACGAGCTGGCTCACTATATCATGCAGGACTTGAAAGAGTTCCGTAAGATACAAGGAGACGATACATTAGGCGGTATGATCATCTGCGAAACCAGTGAACAAGCAAGACGGCTTTATGATGTATTCCAAGAGGAGTGGCAGAAATACCAACCAAAGCCTATCAAGATTAAGCTCCCTGACGGGACGTTTGTGGTAGGTGAACCCGAAGTGGATTACAAATCAAAGTATAGACCACTGAAAGCCGGAATCATTCTCCACGACACAGACGACAAGGAAACGAGAAAACAGACAGTCAAGGATTTCAAAAAGAATATGACCGTGGATATTCTTATTGTCTTCAACATGCTATTGACTGGTTTTGATGCACCTCGTTTGAAGCGTTTGTATTTCGGTCGTAAGCTGAAAGACCATAATCTACTTCAAGCCATTACCCGTGTAAATCGTCCATATCCGGGAATGCGTTACGGATTTGTCATTGACTTTGCCGACATTAAACGTAACTTCAAAGAAACAAACGAGGCTTATCTGCAAGAGTTGAATCGTTTTAACGATGTGGAAGAGACTGGTGACGGCAATGCCACAGACACTTTCACTCAAGTGATTGAGGACAAGGACGAGATTGTGGCACAAATGAAAAAAGTACGCCAAACCCTCTTCGATTATTCCTACGATAATGCGGAAGAGTTTTCTTCGGAGATTTCCACGGAAGAAGACAAGGCTGTTCTGCTTGACCTAAAACAGGCTTTGGAATCTGCGAAAAATATGGCAAACCTCGTGCGTACTTTCGGCGATGAGGACATGAAGGAACAATTCGCTAAACTTGAAATCACGAAGTTGCCTCAGTTGCTTTCAGAAGTACAAAGGCGTATTGGCATCATCAACCAAAAGGAAGCTTTTAGCATCGGTGATGAAACAAAGACACTAATCAATGAGGCGATGATGGATATAGAGTTCACCTTCTCTAAGATTGGACAGGAAGAAATGCGCCTTATTTCGGGTGGAGCGGAGCTGAAAGAGAAATGGCAACGCACCATTGCCTCGTTTACCCAGAACTTCGACCAAGACGATCCTGAATTTATGTCGCTGCGTGATGCTTTTATGGAACGCTTCAAGGAGCATGGCTTTGTGATTGACAGCATAGCCAAGTTCAACGAAGAGACTCAGGCTTTGGATGAAATCATAACCCGTTTGCAGGACTTGCAAAAACGAAATAATGCTTTGGTAAAGAAATATAAAGGGGATGAGAAGTTTGCCCGAGTACACAAGCGCATCCGTGAGGTCAACAAACAAAGAGAAGAGAAAGGGCAGAAGCCGATGTTCTCATTCCTTGATGATGAGATTGTAGCCATTCTCAATATTATCAAAGAGGATGTGGATGCCAAAGTATATGACCGTAACGATATTTTAAAAAAAGATGCATACTTCGGGCGCACGGTAATGGCTCTTATCAATGGGTGCTTGTATCATTTTCCACAAATAAAGCCGGAAATGGACGATTATAAGTTCATCCAGCAACGAATTTCACAACAATATATCAACCAATACAATGCCACATACGGCATGGCTTAAAAAGAAGGAATTATGTCAGATATAAAAGAAAAAACATTAAAGCTCATTGACGGACTGAAAGCGACATGCCAGTCTTACGGTATGGGCAACGATGGCAACGAATATAAGATAATCACTCAGGTGTTTCTCTATAAATTCTTGAACGACAAGTTTGGCTATGAGTTGAAAAACGCCAAAAGCGATATTGCCAAGAAACTGATAGGGGATGTGAAATGGGAAACGGCATACGAGAACCTTTCGGATGATGAGCGTATGCTTATCCAAAGTGCCATTTCGCCCGATGTTCCTATGCTTGAGCCTTATCACCTGATAGCTAACCTTTGGAACCAGCAAAGTAAAGGGGATTTCGATACAATCTTTGATTCCACGATGACAGACATTGCGGAGCAAAATGCGGATATTTTCTCTACGCAAACAACTGCCAACACAAAGATTCCTTTGTTTGAGGCTTTAACACCGTTTGTGACTGACACGGCACAACGTGCGCCATTCGCTCGTGCTTTGGTGGACAAGCTTGTGAACTTCTCTTTTGAAGAGGCATTTGCTCAAAACTACGATTTCTTCTCCAGTATATTTGAGTACCTGATAAAGGACTACAATACAGCCGGAGGTGGTAAGTACGCGGAATACTATACTCCTCATGCTATTGCCACGATTATGGCCCGTCTTTTGGTGGGTGACAATGCTGACCTTCATAGTATGGAATGTTATGATCCATCAGCAGGAACAGGAACCCTTCTTATGGCACTTAGTCACCAGATTGGTGAAGACCGTTGTACCATCTTCTCGCAAGATATTTCTCAACGAAGCAACAAGATGCTGAAGCTGAATCTGCTGCTTAATGGGCTTGTCTCTTCACTTGACAATGCTATTCAAGGTGATACCCTTGTTAATCCTTATCATAAGAGCGATGGCGGACAGCAACTGCGCCAGTTTGACTTTGTGGTCAGCAATCCGCCCTTCAAGATGGATTTCTCAGATACAAGAGAAAAGATAGCTGCCATGCCTGCACGTTTCTGGGCAGGAGTGCCTAATGTGCCTGCTAAGAAAAAAGAATCAATGGCAATCTATACTTGCTTTATCCAGCATGTTATCAACTCGCTGAAAAAGACAGGCAAGGGTGCGATTGTTATCCCAACCGGATTTATCACAGCTAAAAGTGGTATTGAGAACAAGATACTTCATAAAATAGTAGATGACAAGATTGTATATGGCTGTGTTTCCATGCCAAGCAATGTATTTGCCAATACGGGTACGAATGTAAGTGTGTTATTCTTCGACAAGTCGGCAACCACAGATAAGGTAATTCTGATTGATGCCAGCAAATTGGGTGAGGAATACAAGGATGCCAACGGATTGAAGAAAGTACGTCTAAACGATGAGGAGATAGAAAAGATTGTCGGCACATTCCAACGCAAGGAGGCCGTAGATGATTTTTCTGTAGCCGTTACCTACGATGAGATTAAGGAAAAAGGATATTCGCTCTCAGCCGGACAATATTTCGACATCAAGATTGATTATGTAGATATTACCGAGGAGGAGTTTAACCAACGTATCGCTAACTATAAGCAAACCCTTTCCGAACAATTTGCAGAAAGCCATCGGTTGGAAGAAGAAATCATGAAACAGTTGAATGCTTTGCAATTCAACGTAAATGTAGGCGACAATGAGTAAAGGATTGACCATCATAGACAAGGACTATACCCAGTGGGTAGAAAATCTTAGTGTGCGTTATCGGCAAAGTCAAATCAAAGCCGCCGTAAGAGTAAACCGAGAATTGCTCAAGTATTATTGGGAACTTGGTCGAGACATAGAAGAAATGCACGTTGAAGAGCGTTGGGGACAGAGTGTCATTAAGAATCTCTCTGTGGATTTACAACTCAAGAATCCGAATTCAACGGGGCTTTCTCGTACTAACATCTATTATGCAAAAAAATTCTATTTGCTTTATTCTCAACACCTAAAGGTTGTCCCACAAACTGTGGGACAATTAGAGGATGAAAATGGGCCACAATCTGCGGAAGACTCTTCTGAAGTTGTCCCACAGCCTGTGGGACAATTGAAAGAGATGCTTTTTTCAATACCTTGGGGACACCATCGTTATTTGATTGACAGATATGGAACTGAACCAGAAAAGGCTTTCTTTTATGTAAAAAAGACAATGAAAGAGGGGTGGAGTCGTGATGTGCTTCTCAACTTTATGGACTCAGGACTATATGAACGAGAGGGCAAGGCCCTGACAAACTTCACACGTACATTGCCAGACGAGGCAAGCGACCTCGCACAAGAACTGACGAAAGACCCTTACAATTTTGCCTTTACAGGAATAACGAAACCCTACAATGAGCAAATTCTCAAAGATGCATTGCTCGCCAACATATCCCAATTCCTGCTGGAACTCGGTACGGGATTTGCATACGTTGGCAAAGAATACCGACTTCAGATAGGACAAAAGGAAAAATTTATTGACTTGCTTTTCTACAACATAAATTTATCATGCTATGTGGTAATTGAGGTTAAGATTGGTGAGTTTGATTTTCAAGACTTGGGTCAGTTAAGTGGTTATGTGGTTGCATGCAATCATATCCTCAAGAAAGAGGGAAGAGATAATCCTACAATCGGTTTACTCATCTGTCGTCAAAAGGATTCATTACTTGCGCAATACGCATTGGAGGGAAGTAATCTTCCTTTAGGAATATCTGAATATGAGTTATCTAAACTCTATCCTAAAAAGGTGGATGGAACAATACCAACGATTGAAGAGATAGAAACAAAATTGGGCAATAAAGATAAAAGAAAGATATGATAGATTATGATAAAATAACCGAATATATGACCACTATGGGATTAAATGCGAATGGTGGTTTTCAGTTGTCTACATTTGCGATAAATGAAATGTTAGGCAATCATTACTCTATATCAGAAAAAGACTTGCACGATGGTGTAGAATGGCTAAAAGCTAAGATGAAAAAAGAAGTTGAAGAAAATCCATATTGGACTACAGAGCATAAAGAAAATGTAAAAAATGGACAAGAATATTTTTTGAATAGCTTTGAACATGAAGCCAAGTCATATCTAAAAAATCAAAATAGATTATTATGATTTTGACGAAATATAAATTGGGAGACATTCTTGATGTTACAAGAGGAGCAAGTCTCAGTGGCGAGTTTTACGCCACTAAGGGCGAGTATATTCGTCTGACTTGTGGAAACTTTGACTATCAGAACAACTGCTTTAAGGAGAACAAGTCCAAAGACAATCTTTATTATGTCGGAGACTTCAAGCCTGAGTTTTTAATGGAAGAGGGAGATATTATTACCCCTTTGACTGAACAGGCAATAGGCTTGCTCGGTTCGACTGCCATTATTCCTGAAAGCGGCAAATACATACAAAGCCAAGATGTGGCAAAGATTATCTGCAATGAAGACTTATTAGATAAGGATTTCGCATTTTATCTCATATCTTCTGCCCTCGTTAAGCAACAGCTAAGTGCTGCTGCCCAACAGACTAAAATTCGTCACACTTCACCTGATAAAATCAAGGATTGCACAGTGTGGATTCCCGAATTGGCGGAGCAAAAACGTATCGGCAAGTTATTGCGTTCCATTGACCGCAAAATAGAACTTAACCGAGCGATAAATCAGAATTTAGAGGCGATGGCAAAGCAGCTCTATGATTACTGGTTTGTACAGTTTGACTTCCCGAATGAAGAGGGCAAGCCGTATAAATCGAGTGGTGGCGAAATGGTTTGGAATGATAAGCTGAAACGCAACATTCCTGTTGGCTGGCATTGTGGGAACCTCTTTGAAATTGCGGGTTTTACAAATGGTTTGGCTTGTCAGAAATTCAGGCCAAAGGATGATGAAGTGCCATTGCCTGTTATCAAGATACGAGAAATGCACGATGGTATTTCTGTTGACACTGAAAAGGTAACGTCAAATATACCAGAATCGGTAAAGGTGTATAATGGTGATGTGCTATTTTCATGGTCAGCATCACTGGAAGTTATGCTCTGGGCTTATGGACTTGGAGGACTTAATCAGCACATCTTTAAGGTTACATCTGCAAATGATTTCCCGAAGTCATTCTACTATTTTCAGCTTTTGGATTATGTCGATGTATTCAAGAAAATGGCAGAAGCAAGGAAAACAACGATGGGACATATTACGCAAGACCATTTACAACAAAGCACAATCGCCATACCTGATAATAAAGATGTTGCGGATAAATTTGAGGAACTTATATCACCAATCTTTGAGCTGATAGTGAAGTTGCAAGAGGAAATATCAAATCTTACCAAGCAGCGTGACGAACTTTTGCCACTTTTAATGAATGGACAAATAATAATAGAATAAAAATGTCTCGTATACTCTACAAATATTTAGATATAGTTGGTGCAAAGTGCATGATTGGAAATCAAGACCTTCAATTCACTAATGCGTCTCAACTGAATGACCCTTTCGATTGTCATCCAAAATTAATTGACTACTCAAATGTACCTAATACTAAACTTCAAGGATGGATACCTAAGGAATGGTGGATAGAGAAAGAAGAAAACGATGCACTCAATTTGCGTAATGATACATGGCTATGTAGTTTATCAAAAATCAATGATTCATTACTCATGTGGAGCCATTATTGTTATAACCATAAAGGTATCTGCATAGGACTTGACATAGACAAAGTGATGGAATCTGTTCCGCCAATGTTTGGTACAATATATCTTGAACCGCTTATTCTTGATGTTCAATATCAGGATATAATAGAGCGTCCTAACGCATATCATACCACAAAAGATTTATTCTGTTATCAATGGCGGACAAAAGCAAAGGAATGGGAATATGAGCAGGAAGTTAGATTAGTCATACCAAGTCCCTATGCTGCGTATGCCGCTTTTACACCACAACAAGCTGAACAGAACAAGGAAATATGGGATTGGCGTGAGATACACTATTATATGCCACTAAAAGGCAAATGCTTTGAGTCTATCTATTTTGGTGTCAATATAGAACAAACTGAGAAAGAAAAAATAATCCAATATGTTCGCAAGGAACTAAATCCGCAAATTAGGTTGTACCAAATGGAAGTAGATGAAAATGCTTTTAGATTACGACCTGTAATCATATGAACGGTCAGGTGTCGGTAAATTCTGATTTATCAACGTACATAATTCTGTCTTTCATTTTGCTTATACAGAAATACAAGAGCATAATTTAATTTGCTGGTAATTTGCTGGAAAGTTATAAAGCGAAAGTAACTCGATGTAAATCAGATACAGTTTAATTTGCTGGTAACTTGCTGGTAAACAGAATAACCGCCATAGACAGACTGTAACAGGGGCGGAAGGCTGTCCCTGTTAGTTTTATGTGATACAATACACAACCAGTCCCAACCCCATTGTATAAACGAGCAGGAATATCACCAAGACTTTCATCCAGAAGTCCGAGTACCAAACGCCTTCATTCCGTCTGAGGATTTTGCGCATATTGGCCTCATGTTCGGTGATAAGCCTTGTTTGCTCGGAACGATGATTTGCCAATACCGAAATCCAACTTTCTACAGAATGGTCTATGAGCTGCCGAAGTTTGACAAGTTGTTCTGGAGTGAGCGTTGTCTTGAATTTAGTGTCTCGTTCAGCTTTTACAATTGCATTGCAAATGCCGTTGACAATATTCTCACAACTGCCAGCTATCGCTTTGAGCGCACCCTCAATGTGACATTCGGCAGCGATAGCTTTCTCCAAATCCTCATTGAACTTTATCAACGTTTCCTTTGTTTCTCTTATTTCTATGAGAAGTTTATCAATTTCTTGTTTTTCTGACTCAATTTGTTGGTTCATTTCGACGTTCTCCAACATGTCATTGACATTTATAGGCGAAGTGCCCCTTGATTTTCCTATACCCATGTTCTTGATATTATAAAAGTGATTTATCTGTGAAGTCCTCTTCTGCGCTTGTACATGCTGTTTGCCTTTCTTGCGCAGCGGCGTGCCCATTCAAGGTCATCCTCGTCCTTGTCTCGTCCCCAGCCTCCTATGTCAGAACCGCCACCGCCACTTGAAGCAGCCATACTTGTAGCTGCATCCAAATACCCGGCAAAGAGTAAAAGAGCCGTGTGTTGTATCTCTTCAATCTTAGCCAACGGATGAGCTTCCTCCAAAGAACATTCCTGCCTGATGATATTGTCTACGACTTCGGGTATCTTCACATGGTAGTTGTAATATTCGTCTGTTGCTATATCATAGTGCCTTATAACAGGCAGTGGAGCCATCTTGGGTTGTACAACAGAATCAGCGTTGGCTGTCCGTGTTTGTTGGAGAATAGAATTTGTCGGCTCAGACTTCCGTTCCTGAAGATGCAGTTTTGCCCAAGTAGCCTCAATCTTTGATGGGGTAAGGTTTCTCCCGATGCCCAACACGGATGATTTATAATTGGAATTGCCACGTTTGATGGAATAACCATAAACCTTTCCCTTATCATTTTCTTGTATGTGCACTTTGTAACCCCGTTTTGTCAGTTCCATTTTGTATTGTCGCCAACTGAATTTGTCCATCGCACGAAATATCTCCATACAACAGTTTGAGATTTCCTGCCTGTGCCGTATGCCGATTTCTTTGGACTGTACCCATTCTCGTTTTTCGTTGATGATATTCGCAGCCATGATAGCCCTCTCACCAATCTTATGGCTATCGTTGATTTTTCCGTTAATATCCACACGGTTGGCATCAATGTGCAGGTGAAGAATGCCACTTTTAGAATCACGATGCAGGGCGACTATGTATTGTGAACCTTTGAGATTGGTCTGCTTTGAGGAAGCCCGTTTGGTCTTTTGGGAAAGGTCTATGGAATCGAATACCTGGATGAACTCATCTGCCAAACGTACCCAGTCGTCCATCGTCCAGTTTCGGCTCTCTTCCTCGGATGGGGAAATTTCAATTCTTATCACGTTTCTGCCAAGAGGTCTGCCCTTGTTAATTTTCTCGGCAAACATCTTTTGCACGAGCATCATACGACCGTACATCGCTTCCGGTGAAATGTCATCGGGCAACAGGTTGGCTTTGACTATATCCGCCCTGTCTTTATTGACGGAATACCTTATGGCATTTGCGCCATGCGGTATGGTACTGGCTTTTGCTATCATAACGGGTAAGGAAATTTATTCGGTAAGATAATTCTCTATTTGGCTCCAGCGGTTGATTAGTTGCGTGGCAACTCTCATCCATTGTTCCACAAACCGGGTATCGCTAAAATACATTGCACGTTTATCCGCTTGAATGGACTTTACTGCTGCCGCAATACGGATAAGGTCGCCTCTCGCATCCGTCAGACTGCATAAGGCTTCTACCTCACGCTCAGACAGCCGTTGCCGTGGGTGCTGCCCTAAAGCAGTGCGGCGCACATAGTTGCTCATGGACAAACCGCAGGTTTTGGCAAGTTCTGCCGCTTGGGTGTATTCCTGTTTCGTCACCCTAGCTTCAAGTCGCAGGATACGCTTTATAACTTTCTTGTCATTTTCTTCGTCAACTTCATTGCTGATATTCTTTTTCTTCTTCATACTTCATTGTGTTATGAGTGAAACTTCTTTCTAAAATTGGACAGCACGGTGGGAGCTTGCGACTGCCGGAATATGCCTATGAGGTACGGATGAGCGCAGCGAATTTGTGCGACATAGGAACTTCTTGCAAGACCCCACACGAAAACATAGGCTCTACCGCCATATCCAGTATGGTTATGTCTGACCATCTGCTGAAACATCCTCGTTGGATTCTTCCTCTCCCGCAGGTGGTGGAGAAACCGAAACAGAAGGGAAAGAAAAAGAGGACGAGAGTAGTTCCCCTTTGTCTGATATAACAGGTAATTTGCCTTCAAAGGAAAAATCAATGTCAGAAATACAGCCCTCATTCATTACTTCTGATTGACTGCAATCATTAGAATTGGAAACGTTTTCCTCCAGCGGGGGTGTTGGTAAAAGAGGCTTCGCATCATCGGATAGTGCGCCTGTATTCTCTCCTTCCTCTTGCCGGTCTTTTATTCGGACATAAAAAGGGTTGTCTATTCGGTTGCCGTCCAACATCCATGCCGATACACATTTCAGCGTGTGGACGCTTGTTCGGTTACTCTGCGTGGATGAGACAATTCCCAACTGGTTCATCTTGTCAAGTACACGGGATATGGTCTTCTTGTCATAGCCTAACTTGCAGGATAAATCCACTTCCGAAAGGATGGCTTGCCCCACTTGTAAGGTTGTGGAAAATCCTTTTATGGCATAATCGTTTTCTTCCAGCACTGCCGCTTCGATAAGTTGGTACAGAATTTTCATGCGGTCAATGCCATACTTGCTCCCTGCCAGATATGCAAGTTGCTCTGACGAAAGCACTATACAATAATTCAAGTTTGTTTTCATCGTCTGTCAATTTTGAAGATGGTTTATAAATGGTGCAGCCAAAAGAGAAAGTCATCGGTGCATTCCGCATCCTCTCTCCGGCATATAATACTCCTTGTCGTATGCAATGTGGTCAAGCACATCTTGAAGCCTGTCAAGTTGACGGCTGTCTAATATACGGATGGCGGCAATGGTAATGTTCTGTGAAGCGATACGGCGGTGTTCACAATTCCGTTCTGATGTACTTCCGTCTCCATCGGCATGGACACTTCGCAGGTAATTGTTCACCGCCTCGGTCTGTTCCTTGCTTGGAAAGGTGGACGGGTAACGGTCTTGAACATACGTAACCATGTGGCTGACCGCATTTGCCAACAACGGGGCACGTTCTTTTAGTTGTTTGATAAGTTCTTCTTTTCTCATATTGTGATTTATATTGTCCCGTGTCCCAAGCGTTTTTATAACTTTCAATTTTACTTTCTTCCTGTTTTTATTCTTTTTCGAGGGCAAAAGGGACAAGGGGACATTAGTTTTTTATTTTTCCCTTATTTTAAAATTAGAATGACAATTCCTGTTCACTTGGCAGTGTCGCGCAGGACTCTTCACTTGGAGCGTCCACCCTCACCCATGGGTATTTCGTCCGTCCCGTCTTATCGCAGTAGGCTGGATGCAGCCCCTTGACCTTCTCCTGTTCACTCCGTTTCCAATTGGGAAACATGGACATCAGTCGGTTGATGTATTGCGAAGTGTATTTGGACGGATTTCGTCTGACTAAATCATTGGGCAGTTCCTCTATAATCTGCCGGGCACAAACCATATTGAGTGAGGTCATTGTGGAATTTGGCTCTGAGTATGCCCCTTTCTGATATGCTAGTCGTGTCGGAATCATCCAACTTGCATACTGAATGGGAACCTCACGTTCCAGATACATTTCAATATCTTCCATAATGGGGTCAACAATGATGTTGGAATGTTGCATCTGTATCTCGTTGGCCTCTACCTCCATATCGGGAGCCAAGTATAATTTCATACCTTGCTTATAATAGGTATATGCCTCTGCCCAAAATTGAGGAACGGAACGTTGCAAATCATCCAACCAATCTGACACATGACCGTTGCCTTTGACAGGGATTATCCACCAGCGACGGTTTCCGTTGTCCCCTTGCAGGAAGTTTGTCTCATTGGTAGTCGCTGCAAAGACATTGTGCCGCATGAACTCCACCACCTTATGCCCATAAGCCGGACGCATATAATCACTGCAACGGCTTAGAAAAGCCTTGGCTGCCTCTGCATCGTTCGCCCGTTTCAAACCATTCAACTCACTGATTTCAATAATCCAGCCATTGGTTATGGTTTCCACTTTCTCCTTGTCACCACTGGCAAAAGAGAATGAATCGTTGAACCATCTCCCACTGATGGCTTTGAAAAAGGTGCTTTTCCCGATACCTTGGGGACCGGGCAAGGTCAGTACGTTGTCAAACTTGCAACCTGGATTGAATACTCTTGCTACAGCCGCCACGAACCAAAGTTTTGTCTGTTCCCTGACAAGCGGATTGTCCTCGGCTCCAAGATAATCGATGATGGTTGTGGCTATGCGAGGTTGTCCGTCCCATGTCTCTTGTGAGATGAATTCCTGCACTGGATTGAAACTCCGTTCAGAAGAAGTGGTCTTCAGTATCTCAAATACCTTATTCTGCGTCAGACGTATTCTGTATGTCCTTTCCAGATAGTCCTGTATCTTTCCTGCTGATTCTTCATCAATTTTGTTACCATTGACATTGCGGAACAAAGGGCAGAAACACACATCGTCCTGACAGAAGGTATCGTACCTTATCTGACTAAGATTCTCATCCAGCGTAAAAATAAGCCGGAGATTGCTGATGGAATGAGCCGGATTCCCGTAACTGTCTGTTGCCAGATTCTTTTTCCAATTCTCTTCCATACCGCTATTCTTTGATATGGATGCCACCTGATTCCTTTGCCAAAGACAGTGCGAGGTCTGCATCCACTACGATTTTTCGTCCTATCTGTGTGATAGCTTTGTCTATGATACCGCTTTTCTTAATGCGGTTTGCCGTGGGTACACTGCATCCGAACACACGGGCGATTCCCTCTATGCCATAGTAGTTGCCTTTGGATGCCACTTGGGGAGTGGCCGCTTCTGTACTCTCCACACTTTTAGTGATGAGAAAGCAAAGCTCCTCACCCGTCATCATGGCGATGGGCTTTTGGAGTAGTTGGTTAAAATTGAGTTTTTCTTCCATACCTTTACTTGTTTGATGATTAAATACTTTAAGCCTCGGCTCAACTCTGTAAAACCGATTTCGCAAGCAAAGGTAGTGTATGAAACTCTGTGTGTTGGTCGGTTTATTTATACCTTAATTTAACCGACCGTATTACAACAGTTGTTTGCAAAGTAAATACGGATAGCTGGATTTCCCAACTACCCGTTATTGATAAAATAGTCCGTCCATTGGTCAATCATTCGTTTAGCTTTGGTGTAACTGCTTCCTCTTTGAGGCGAGTTCAAGATAAGTTCCTTGATTTCCCCGTATCGCTTCTGCGGAATGTCATGCCCATAATGCCGTTGAGAGAACTGTTCTATGGCACGGTGGAATGTCATGTATCTTTTGGATGCTTTTATCTTGCCAGACTTTACCAATGATTTCAACAGATAGGCAAGACTTATGTCCTCTGTATTCTCTTCAAGAAACAAAAGGATACCCTGCTTGATACGTTCCTTGTCGCCCAAAAGAATATCATCCAATGATTGTATCACCTTTCTATTGCCTCGCCTGCCTTTTACTTTTCGTAAGGCAAACATCACCTCCTTCCAAATTTCCGAGGTACACCTTTCAGCAGTGTTTTCCCAATCAGCTTTGGTCTCTGTACCCATTTCAATACTTCCATTGACAAGCAGGGTAACGCATGACTTTACAAGAAGCATATCGCCATGGTCAACCTCTTCACTGTTCAGCAGACGGTTAAGTAATTTGGCCATACGTGAAAGACCGTGGTCAAATACCACGAAATAATACATACAATAAGCCAAATCCTCTTTCTTTTCCATTACACGATCATACAGGTTAGCCATGAACCCACCAATGAATACTGTATGAGAGAGGAAAACAATTTGAGAGATATAGGTCAGGAACTGATAAACCATTTTTCTTTCCAGTTTGCTCAACAGATAACAACCTTTGCTGTTTCTCATGAACATATCCAGTTGCCCAATCAAGTAGGATCTTAACTCCTGCGGCAGACGATTCCATATTTCAATCGGCGTTTCAGAATGAACCATCAGTAACCCAGACTTTGGCGATGTAAGCAGTTCTATTGTCCCCATTTTGATACTGACACCTATCCACAAACGCTTGTTGGTGATACATTGGGCTATGGTCTCGGTATATTGACTAGCCCATTGTTGATTGGCTATATTTTGTATGTCTTTACCATTTGCCAAATTAGAAAGCCAGTCATACATCATTAAGGCTTCGGGAGGTGTGCATTTCTGCATCATCAGATACATGTCCATCAGGACAGACACATCACCTTTTGCCACAGCATCCATGCGCTTACAAAAGTCGGCATACATTTCTTCATGGGCTGATTTCCATGCTCGCATAGCCATATCAGCCATTTCCTTTTTTGGGGAGTAGGATTTTATCCTTTCTATGAAGTTTATCATCAGCATTACGGATTAAGGTTGTCTGAATAGTTTGAGCAATTCTTCTGTGGACATGCTTGCCAGCTTCGCCAACAAAGCATCTCTCTCAGAAGTGTTCTTCAAGTTTAGCAACTTTGAATTGTTTTGCATTTGTATATCGAGAGGATAATGTTCAATGTAGATTTGAGTGATGGCATGGTCTGAAGAAGCGTGTCCCATGCTCTCCGAAATATAATCCATATCCACTCCGGCATTATGTAAGTTGGTGGCAAACGAGTGTCGGCACCATGTCCCGGATGGGCAGACAGACTTGTCCCAATTCAATGCCTCATGACAAATCTTGATAACTCGGTCTTTCACGTTTGAGTTTTCTTGTACCGTGTATTTGCGGCGCAGTTCTTCTGTCTCCGATCCCTTTAATATGTAGGGAAACACCAAGCCATCACGAGTCGGAGGCGCAGCAATCTCATCCAAGATATATTGTAAGGGAGGGATAATAGGAACTATCACCTCGGAACCATCGGGGCATCTTCGGGAAGTCTTTTTGCGATTGAAGCGGAACGCCTTGCCTTCTGTCTGGTAATAATAACTGTTGTAAGTCAGACGTCCGGCATCAGCCATGTTGAAACCATTACACAGGTATTGCGCAAGGAACAGCCCTAATGAATAATGGGCACGTTTCATATAATCTTCCGTCCAATGTTCGGGGTATTGCTTTGAAACGAAAAGGTTATAAAGCTCTGTCATCTGGTTTACGTTCAGGAAACTCTGCTTGCGCTTTGCGCTCTTGGGAATGCTTACCAAGCCTTTCTCTTTCTTGTTAGAAAAGGGATAAGGAACATCTTTGAGGTAGCCCTCATGCACACACCTGTTCCATACGGCACGGCAACAACGCAAATAGATACCGGCCGTAGTGTCGCTGATTTTCCCGACAATCGCACCATTTTCATCTTTTACCCCATTGTGCATACCATCCTTCCACTTCTGAAGTTCTGCCGCACTGATACAAAAGCCTTTTATGGCATTCTCTCCAAGAATTTTTCTGAATGATTTGAGAGAACACTCGTAACTTTCGGCTGTGGTAAAGCGTACTCCGCCATCTTCTGTTCGGAGGTCATGGATAACTTGCTCCCAAATGCCAACAAAAGATTGAGAGACAGTAGCGTTGTCATCTATGGATGTTGCTTCTTCACCGTCTATTATACATCGACGTACCATTTCGTATGTGAGGATGCCTCCCTTGTTCAGATTCATCAAGATTTCCTTGTACTTGGGAATAAACGTGTCCTTCCATTCCTTTTGCAACTTGTAGTTCTCGCTCCTACATTTTACAGTACTACAAATGTCCGAAAACTCTTTTGCAGTATAAGACCCACCAACGGGATAATAAAAAGCTCTACGTTCTAATGTAAAACGCACAGATAAAGGGTACTCACTTGATTTTCTCCTGTTGGTTCGAACATCAAGGGCAAGTGATACAGTACAACCACGCTCTTTGAAAAGGGGCATGGATTTGGTTAATTTTTCCATTGCATTCATTGTTTATGTTCAACATAACCTCTGAATACAGCCGCTTTGCAATGTGAGGCGTACATATACAAAACGCTGCATATAACCACTGAGTCCCTATCCTTTGACGGATAAAAACATTGTCGTTATATGCAGCGGTGCAATCTCGTTGTCTTCTGTCGCTGACTGGTAACCGGGCTTCTGCTAATCGGTCTCAACCCCTGAAGCAACTCTCACGTTTCGTTTTGAAATAGAGTATTCTCCGACTAATACTCCCTCTACGCTTCGATTCATCGGAATGGGATGACCCTCCCACGAAGGTTAGGCAAACTCACTTTTCCTTTTGGGGAAAGAGCACCTTTTAGTCATGGCTCACCTTACATAATGATGCAAAGGTAATGAATTATCTTCATTTTCGTGCAATAACAAGATGAAAATCAAGTCTCATAGACACTATTTAATTTTCATACTCATGTTAAACGCCACTATCATACTCTATTTATGTGTTTTCTCCATCATTTCTGCGAAAACAATGCGAAAACAAATGGTTTCAGTTAGGGGTATTTAGTGAGTTTCATAGGGAATAGTAAAATTCACAACTAATTGATACACAGTAAAAACGTGCAAGGTGGGCTATCACAGAATATCATATTGCCGTTCTCATAATCTGGAAATCCCTGGTTCAAGCCCAGACTGGTCCACTATAAAAATCAACGGCTTACGAAAGATATTCGTAAGCCGTTTTTTATTTCAACTATATTACTTCACAAGCCCGTCGCACGGCGCTGTTTACGAAGATTCTACGTGAAATCAGATGTATTTCTACCCTGCAAAAAGAATGTAAAAGCAACGCAACTGGCTCTTAATAAGTTTACTCTATTTTTGTTGCATCAAAACTTGACAACATAAACTTTAAAAGAAAAAAAGAATGAAAAAGAGAATGCTGACACTTCCGTTGCTTTCGTTAGCAATTTGCGGGTATGCCCAGGCACAAGCCGACTGCATAGAAGGCAACCCTGTCATGAAAATCAATGAGACGTCCACGTTCGAGGCTCCCAAGAATGAAACTGTCGCCCGTTATGATTGGACGGCTCCTATCGGTTGCAAAGTCGTATCGGGACAAGGAACACCTTCCGTCGAAATTTCATCTTCCTTTCTATCACAAGACAGCCCGGTCCGCCTGATAAGAACATTCACCGATGAACACAAAGATACCTTGGAGACTCCTATAAAATTCTGCCGCTACGTGCAAAGCATACAAGACCACACCATTGCTCCGGGAGAGACAATAAATATAGGAGGAAAAGATTACTCCGAAGCTGACATTTACTACACACCGGCAGAAGGTGAAAACGCCTGTGGACAAGTCGTGGCACACCGGCTGACCGTGGAGCCTAAAACCGGCAGCTACGCCGACATGACGAAACCTTACCTCCAAAGCGCGGAAGATACCGCCATCTGGATTAGCTGGAAAACCTCTTTCGAAAACACCCCTAAAGTCATTTACGGAACTTCAAAAGACCAACTGACGCAGACCTTAGAGGGTAGCATTGACAATCTTTCAGAAGACGGTTTCCCATATTATTGGAACTCCATCCGCCTCACCGGCCTGCAACCCAACACGGTGTACTATTACCAAGCTATCAGTGACAACAAGAAAAGCGAAGTATGCCATTTCCGCACCATGCCGACCCCCAAAAGCCATGAACCCATGCGCATTCTGTTAATGGGCGATCACCAAATCAAAAGCCGAAGCGGATATGAGTGGCTAATGAAAGCAGCACAACGTAAGATCGAAGAAAAATATGGCGACCTTACCGAAAACATCAACATGATTATGAATATCGGCGACCAAGTGGACGTAGGTACATTGGACCAATACGAACAGATACACCTGTTCAAATCGCAACTCATGTCACCTTATCTCCCCATCATGACAGCCGTGGGAAACCATGAAACTTACAACGACCCGGGTATGCAGAGATATGCCGCACATTACCACTATGAGAACCTTACCTACCAAGGTATCAGCAGTGGCACGGAAAACTATTACGCTTACCAAGCCGGCCGTATCCTTTTCGTTGTTTTGTCCACTGAACATACCGGCGACGCCCAAAAAGAATGGGTGAGAAAAATTGTAGATGCTGCCAAAAAAGACGATTCTGTAGACTTCATTATCAGTGTAAACCATCGGCCTATCCAAGCTGAGCAATACGTTGGTGACATCTCGGCATGGGTTAGAAATGAAATCATACCCATCCTGTCCGAGACTCCGAAGCACGTACTGAACTACGGAGGTCACCACCATTTGTACCATAGGGGGCAGTTGACCGATTATCCGCTATATCACATCATTAACGGCGCTGCCTCTTGGGATCAAATGTGGGGCATGTCTTCCGAACAAGACTACGATGACGTACAAAAAACCATTGACTATTGGGGCTACCAGATTCTGGAGTTTGATTTCGATAAAAAAGAAATGAAGGCGGAGTGTTATGCCATCGGTAACAAGGAACTGGTCGTGGACAATATTCTAATAGACTCCTTCAGTCGCACTTTGGGTAAGGCTGCTCCAAAAAAGCCGGAAATCAAGGAAATAACAGAAGAGACCATCACCCTGCCTTATACGTTCAAAGGAAGTCCATATAAAACCACTACGGATGAACAACTAAATAGCGTACAATACCAATTCTCACTCAACCAAGACTTTTCTACCATAGAATACAACAAGGTACGCGACGTCGAAGACCTTTACGGTTCTACGGGGAAACCCTTACACATCCCCATTGACCTCAATGAAAATATAGACATCACCCAACTTACCATTGAGAAAAACAAACTGATAAACGGTACCTATTATGTAAGGATGAGATACCGCGATACCAATATGGAATGGTCGGAATGGTCAGACACCAGACAGTTTACCGTAGAAGGAAGTATAGCAGGCAAGCCTTCCATTTCCATAACGGACACAAGCGTAATACCGGGAGAGACCATTACCATCGACTACAAATATACTCCTGAAGGTCAAAACGCATGGATCGGCATCTACCGCAAAGGAGAAGAACCGCATTCCGTTCTTTCGTACAAATGGAAATATACCCCGGCTCAATCCGGTTCAATGAATTTCACCATCGACGAAACCAACGAATACTATGCCGTGCTATTTGAAGATGAGGGATATACGGAAATCAGCGAAAGAATCCCGTTCTATGTCGGTCCCGAACCGCAAATCAGTTTGGAAAAGAGCGAATTCGAAGAAGGAGAAGACATCGTGGTGACCTACTCCAACGCACCAGGTCTGAAGAACGACTGGATCGGCATCTATAAGCGGGGGGAAATTCCCGGTACATCCGATACATCCGATTCATGGGATTACCTCGGCGGAAACACCGAAGGCACACTCACTTTGGCGAAAGATCTGCCCAAAGGATATTATTTCTTGAATTACTTCACCTTGGGACAGTACTTCGAACCGCGTGAACGAGTTTATTTCTCTGTAGGCAAAGACATATCTTCGCTGTCTACCGACAAGACGGAATTCTCCACCGATGAAGCAATTCTCATCCACTACAAGGACGGTCCGGGTACGCCGAAAGACTGGGTAGGCGTCTACAAAGATGGCAAAGACCCCAACGTGGACGAGCTTGACGGCTTCTATTACACTTACGGAGCCACGGAAGGAACCGTGAGCATCAAAGCCGGTACGCTCGAACCCGGAAACTATTTCAGTGCCCTGTTCATTAACGATTCCTATGACGAGGTTTCCCCGAGAATCCAGTTCACCATAAAAGACGGCACGGGCATTAGACAAGCTAAAAACGAAGACGGACCACTCTTCTATCCCAATGCTAACGGCTCGCTGCGTATCGAAGGTAACACCTATGAAACAGCCGACATCTTCAACTTGGCCGGAAACTGTGTGCGTCGCACGACTTTGACGGAAGGCAACTGCACTATCGACTTCGCCGACCTGCCTGCCGGAATTTACATCTTCAAATTCCACAACGGGACGGACAACTGCATCGTACACAAAGTCATCAAGAAATAATCCCACACGGAAATATCATTTCCCCAAAAAGGGAGTGCCGGAAGAGAGGCTATCAAACCGAGCCTTCTGGCACTCCCTTTCTTTTTGTTTTTATCCTCGCCCTTTGGTCATCCGTACCGGATTATTGCCCGGATAGAACCAACTGTTTTACCAGTCCCTCCAACGCGTCCAGATTACGAGGGTCTGCATTTACGTCGAGCACATGACCGTCTACACCGATAAGACGGTAAGAGGGAAAACAGTTCACTCCCAGATATTGTTCTATGGCTCGTTGTTGGTCGTCCGGAAGATTATAATGCACCACATTGTCACCTACCACGTTATATTGTTTGATGACGTTCTTCCACGAATCTTCCGCAGAGCGGTTGGCCAAGTAAAGGAACACCACGCCGTAGGGACGCATCCGCTCGAACAGTTCATGCGAATGAGACAAGGCTTCCTTACACGGCCCGCACCAAGTACCCCAAATGTCGAGCAACACGAGTTTGCCGCGATAAGGCTCCGTGAGCTTACGCAACAACGCCTCGCCGCCGGTCACGTCCTTCACGTCTTCTGCCGACCTCAGACTGCTCACGTCGGACAAGTCCCGATTTTGGATAGACACGTACTTCTCTTGTTCCCTGCTAACGATGTCCCATCCGCCCTCAAGCCTGATTCCCCATTCAGCCTTTGCCATCATCCTGTCCGGCAAAGGTTTCCGCATGTTATCAATCAGCCCGTAAAGCTTCCGGGCTAAATGAATTTGGCATAAAATACTGTCACACCCCACCGATTCCGCGTCTTCTTTCCAGAAATCTATGTTATCTATCAATATCTCCTCATTTAAAACGTCCTCGAAACGTGTAACAAGCGACATGAAACGTTGGGATAACTCACTTTTCCCAAGCTCCACCACCATGCGTTGACGCAACGAATCCGACGGCTCCGCATTCAGCTTTTCCTGTAATTCCCTAACAGCCAGTTGATAAGCCTCCACGGTGTTTGCCTCCTCCTCCGTCATCGAGATTTCACCTTGCTGCCGCAAACGCTTGAAGGCATTGAATACTGCATTGCCCCTCGCCTTGTCTTTCGCTTCTGAGAAATGGCCTATATAATCCCTCATCAATATGCCAAAATTCTGGCAAAGCGTATAGGGTTTGGAAGGACGCTGCCAGACTTTTGTCCGGACAAAGTCCACGTAATCTTCGGGTAACTGCCAATCGGGCACCACAAACCGCGCCTGCATCATCGAACGACCCAACCCTGTCAAAGCAAAAGATTCCATATAGTAACGGTAACGCCGCGAAAGGTTGGGATGTTCCTCCACACGTCGTGACAGTTCCTCTACCGCATGCCGGTACTTTTCCTCCATCTGTATCCGGAATTCATCGACCGTCCCTTGCCCTTTCCGGAGATAACCATCCACGTACAAAGGAGGATGCGTCTGCAATTCGTTTTGCAACCGGACATCTTCTCCCATGAAAAGCACATGGCCGGTGGAGAAATCGTGCAACAGGAAATAAGTCTCCCCCGGCTCCACCACCGTGTTAATACCCTTCCGCCCTATGTCGATATAGATTTCCGACGTGTTGACCAACGGCACGCGCACAGAGAAACGCCCGGTCGAATCCATGGCAGCCACAAAGGATTCCTGTTTGTCCATAAAGATGTTGTTGCGTAATATTTCCACGCTTCGCCCTTTCTCCCACGCCTCGGCAGGCATGTCCTTCATCCATCCCACGAAGGTCACGCTGTCATCCGCGCGGTAACCATTGTCTTTGAACCCCTCCCGCAGGTCTTCCACGGGATAGTCAGGCAACGCCGCCCCCGTAATCAAGCTGCACTCTACGGACGGTTCCTTGCCCACGGTAATGCGACGCGTGCCGCGTTTTTCTTTGCCCACCTCCACTGCAAGCTGCTCTCCGTCATAGGCAATTACCCATTGTCCACGTCCGTCTTTTCGTTCATCCCGGCTCACCACACTCCAAACCTTACCGTCGTATATCACACCGTCACCGGAAAAGCCGACAAACCAATCTCCCGTACGCACATCGCGCCAATAGGTGTCCTCTATCCCTTCGGGCCGATAATCCTCCGGACGGATATTGTAAACCGTCCATCCTCCCGGTTCTACCAGATTCATCTTTACCGTCCCAAGCGGTACGGCATCGAATGTCAACGTAAAGTCCACTTCATCGCTCTCAGGCATAGTGTACCGTTCCCCAAGGGGAATGCCCGAAGCATCCCTTACGGGAAAGTTCCGGCCATCCGTTTGCAATTCCGTCGTGCGCAGGATTTGAATCCAATAACCTGAAGGGTAATGTACATGGCACGACACTTCCGTGCGGTCCGCATGGAGCACCACCTTGGTTACCTCTACGATAGAATGGGTATAGCCCACCACAGGATGGTGCCAAACCACGGAATCGTTTGCCCAAGCACTGACCACGGCAAACGTAACACATAACAATGCAATAAGTTTCTGTTTCAAGTGTTTCATCATGGAATTATCTAAATTAACCGACATAAAATTACACAGTTTCTGAAACTCGGCAAAGTCATGCCCCGAGAAAATCTGGTACATTGTGTTTTTTTAGTATTTCCAACCCGTAATCCGGGTAAAAATACCCGTAATCCAGATAACAAACCTTCCAGTAAAACCGCGTATCTTTGTACCATTATTTTAAAACAACAAAATTATCCGTTATGATATTAGAAAACATCAACTCTCCGGAAGACGTGAAAAAATTGTCCAGAGAGGAACTCAACCTGCTGAGCGGTGAAATACGCGAAGCATTGTTACACCGGCTGAGCGACCACGGCGGCCATTTCGGCCCGAACTTCGGCATGGTGGAGGCCACCATCGCCCTGCATTACGTGTTCAACTCGCCGGAAGACAAAATCGTCTTCGACGTGTCCCACCAAAGCTATCCGCACAAGATGCTGACCGGACGGAAAGACGCTTACCTCTATCCGGAAAAATACGATGACGTGTCGGGCTACTCCGAGCCGTCGGAAAGCGCACACGACCATTTCGTCATCGGCCATACCTCCACCTCAGTCAGCTTGGCCGGAGGACTGGCCAAAGGCCGTGACCTGAAAGGCGAAAAAGGCAATGTCATTGCTGTCATCGGAGACGGTTCGCTGAGCGGCGGCGAAGCTTTCGAGGGATTGGACTACGCAGGAGAATTGGGCACGAACTTCATCATCGTAGTCAACGACAACCAGATGTCCATTGCTGAGAACCACGGAGGCCTGTACCGTAACCTGCAGGAGCTGCGTGAAAGCCAAGGCACATGTCCTTGCAACTTCTTCAAGGCCATGGGACTGGATTACCTGTACGTAGACCAAGGCAACGACATCGGAAGCCTCATCTCGGCATTCCAAAAGGTGAAAGACATCGACCACCCCGTCGTGGTACACATCAACACCCTGAAAGGCAAGGGATACCGACCGGCAGAAGAACACAAGGAACCATGGCATTATTGTGCACCATTCGTCATCGAAACGGGTGAACCCCGGCATAAACCCGAGGGAGGAGAAGACTACGGGACACTGACTGCAGACTATTTGCTGAAAAAGATGAAAGAAGACCGCCGCGTGGTAGGCATCACGGCAGGCACGCCCACCGTCATGGGCTTTACGGAAGATAAACGGCAAGCCGCAGGCTACCAGTTCGTGGACGTGGGCATCGCCGAAGAACATGCCGTAGCTTTGGCTTCCGGCATCGCCAAGGCGGGTGGAAAACCCGTATTCGGTGTGTATAGTACATTCATCCAACGGGCTTACGACCAACTTTCACAAGACCTCTGCATCAACCGTAATCCGGCCACGCTGCTCGTCTTTTGGGGATCATTGTCGGCCATGAACGATGTGACACATCTTTGCTTCTTCGACATCCCGCTCATCAGCAACATCCCTAACATGATTTATCTCGCCCCGACCTGCAAGGAAGAGTATTTCGCCATGTTGGAGTGGAGCCTGCATCAGAATGAGCATCCCGTAGCCATCCGCGTGCCAGCCAACGGAGTCATCCACGCAAACCGCAAAATCGATACGGACTACGGACAACTGAACCGTTATGAGGTCGTAAGGAAAGGAACAAAAGTAGCCCTGCTCGCCTTGGGTTCTTTCTTCCCGTTAGGCGAATCCGCCGCACAGATCCTGAAAGAAAGGGCCGGCATTGAAGCCACCCTCATCAACCCACGCTATATCACCGGAACGGATGCCACTTTATTAGATGCACTGAAAACCGACCATGTCCTTGTAGCCACGTTAGAAGACGGCGTACTGGACGGTGGCTTCGGCGAGAAAATCGCCCGCTACTACGGCACAAGCCCCATGAAAGTACTCAACTTCGGTGCCCGCAAGGAGTTCGTAGACCGCTTCGACGTGACGGCATTCCTCCGCGACAACCACCTGACGGCGGAACAGATTGCCGAAGACATCCTCGCGCAGTTATAAAAATTCCACTTAAAAGAGGCAGTCCCCTATTACAAAAGGAACTGCCTCTTTGCCACATATATAAAAGAACCCTACTGTTATTCTAACAAAATTACCTTGGCTGTCTGGTTATCCATGCCATACATCGTCTTGCCCACAGGTGCACCGATAAAAGTACCATCGGCTATCACGAACTTTCGTCCTTCCAACAAGACATAATCGCCCGCCACGGCATCAGACTGCGAAAATTCCACAGCCGAGGCCAGGTGTCCCGGATAATAAACCAGGATACAACGAAGCCCTAATAAATCGCGTACCAAACGGGTAAAAAGGATACTACGGTCCTCACAGTCGCAATATGGATAGTAAAGGGATTCCTCTGCAAAGAAAGCCCGGTCGCCACCCCATACCTTGTCGTCATACTCGTACTCGAAGCCCGTCTGCACGAAATTCAGCAACTTATTCACAGCCGTCAACTGGTCGCATCCGTTTATGGCTGCTTTCAAGTCCGGATATATCTGACGCTTCACATCCTCACTCATCGGCGTATTGGCATACATAGCCCAACGGCTTACAAAATTGTCGCCCACCATCGAAGTGGGATAAGAGGAATAGAAGTCCATCAGATTCTTATTCGAGGACATCGTAACCTTTACCTCCGGATAACGCTCGGATTGACGCGTCCGTGATGAGGTGGCAGACACAGCCAACCTTGGAGATGCAGCGAACCAAAGGGACAGGCTCTGTTCGCCCTGGAATGCATTGTCGCTGATGTATATGCTCGAAGGGCATTCCCCATAAGGATAGAACCTCTCACCTCCCACGTTATAATGCGGTATGTCGTAAATGATGTGGCGAGATGCGAAAAGCATGTGCAAAACGCCGGAATCATCGCGTGCCAACCTCATCTTGTAGCCGGATTGGCAATACAAGTAAGCCATAAGCAAAGTGGATTCGTTCGTACCCTCTCCAAAGAGTTTTTCGGCCACAGCCTGCAACATCTCAAGGTAAGCCCAATCGCCCATCTTATACTCCGTACGCAACTGTAGGCAATCATAAACAAGATTGGTGTACTGCTGCCCTGACAGTTCCAACCACGCAGCAGAAACCACATCTTCTCTTGCGCCTGTCATCTGCAAAGCCGATGAGGTATCAAACCGTACGCTTAACTTAGTGCCAAACCATGAGAAATCCACTTTCGGCATCGGTTCCGGGTCTTCCTTAATGGGTTCCACAGGTTTGGGTTGTGGGGTAGGTTTGGGAACCGGAATGACCACATCAAAAGGCAATGGCTCTGGGGCAGGAAGAGGATTGTCCTTATCCTCCTCCGGGTAAATCACCGGAGGCACATCGTCTTCTTTGGGTATGACGAGCGGTTTCTTTTCCGTAAACTCCTCCCACGGATTTTTCAAAAACTCGGCATACTCTTTGTTTATCTTCTTCCGGAAGTTATTGAAATCCTTATGGATAGCTCGTCGAAAAGATTCAAAATCTTCTTTGAAGTCATCCCCGAAGTCATCATTCTGGGCCTGTACCTGTCCGAAAAAGCACAATGCCATGCCCACTATAACAGATGCCTTCTTCATATCCTTATACTAAAATTCCTCGCTCAGCACCTCGTCCACGATACCGTCCAACTCGCTGTCCAAGCCGTCGCCTTCCGCTTCAAGTTCCTCTGCCAACTGGCGTTTCATTTGCTTTTTCATGACTTTCTTGTCATAAGCCACGGTTACCTGCACTTGGTAATTGTTGTTCGGCAATACACGGTAAATATGCACCACAGGAGTCATCATCGACAACGTGGCATCCGTTATTGCCCGTCCGCGCTCGTGGAACTTGTCTACTGTGGTGGCATCAATGGCAGAATTTTGAGCATTGTCCTGCTTACGCTTCATAGCCGCAGCTATCTTCGTTTCCAACATACTGGCTATCTCGGCCTGGCATTGTGCACGTGCAGACGAGTAGCCCACAGATTCCGAACCGGAAGTCACCGTAGCCTCATGGAGGATATAGCGGGCCACAGGTTCTCCCGCATCGTTAGCCATCAGTTCCTGCCTCATGAGTTGCGCCCGGGTAAACTGGCTGGCCATAGACAAACCACCGGCCGGCACCTCCCACCCGTCCTTTGTCCTTTGTTTCGCCTGCTTCTTTGCATCTTTCGAGGGTTTGGCATTTAACATGTCCATATTCACCTTGTCTAGCTCGCGTTGCTGTTTGGCCAGTTCTATCGCACTTTGTGCGTAACCTGCCGATGCGCCCATGAACGCCACGGCCAATAATACCAAAATCTTTTTCATAATACCATGTTTTAAAAATGAATAGTGTTAGTCGTTATAAAAATCACCTGCGCTGAATATCTTCGACATCGAGACCTCATTGGGCTGCCACGTACGCACCTTGATTTGCGGTGCATCATGGTCGGTCATATCCACCAACAGGAAGAGGTAACCTTTGTCCGCGTAACGGGAAGAGGTGTATTCCTGACCTATCTGTATGCCGTAGATTTCCGCATCCTCATATTTCTCCAACCACTGCACGTCATTGTTCGTAAAACGCAGGTTGATGAATTCGTTCAATTTGAACGTACGGGCCAAGTTGGCCAGATAGGTCTCCTTGTCATAACGGTTATATTTGATGATGTCCTGCCCTTCAAGCGAAATGGCACGTTCTTCCGGCACCGCCGCAAGGTTACGCTTCACGATATTGCCCACGATGATGACGGCATCATCGGCAAAGATGTCACGGATATAATCCAGACGTTTCAGGCAATAAGCCGTCTTGTAGTTTTCCAGGAACTCCATGATCAATTCGCGGGTTTCGTCTTTCCATCCGGGCGCATAACGGTTCAGGATATCTGACTCTGCCACTTTCCCTAATCCGAAAGCCACGTTGCAGATTTTCTTGTCCGGATTGAACGTGAACACCACGTCTTCCACGAACGTTTTCTTCCGCTTCCCGCTCGTGAACGAGAACGACATCTGCAGCCCGCGTGCCACGACCTGTCCGTTTGTGCTACGGTAATATACCATATCAGGTTGCCCCACCACACGTCCCGTACCGTAAGAAATCAGTTTGTTGTACACGTCCAGGCCTTCGAGCGTAAAACAAGAACTGGCCTTTACGTAGTTGCGCGACTTGACGGCTGCCAACACCTTTTCCATCGCTTCACAATACAAGGCAGCGTCGTCCACCGTCTGCGACGGGGAAGGACCTGCCGCCGGGGCATCCGTAGTGGCCACACCTGCAGTAGCCAACCGTGCCGCAGGCTGGGAAACCGCAACCGAAGTGCCGTCTTGCACCGCACGGCCTTTCACGCTTACCGAGGACTCCGGAAAAGCTGCCTTCGCCACGACATCCAACACGGACTGCAACTCATCGTCCCCACGTGCCAGATTCTTATACTCATATTCAATGTCAAGATGATAGAACTCCGTCTCATAGCCCGGTGCCATCTCCAACATGCCGCGCCCGTCTTTCGCGGCCCCGTCGCACTCTTCACGCCCGTCGGAATAGAGGAAGTCCAACCCCGACACAGGACGGCCTTTGTATTTGAATATCAAATCCACACAATCCCCCTCGCGCTTGTCGAAAGCCACACTGATGTCTTCCAATATGCCCCGTATCTTCACCGGAAGCAGCGTCACCAAGCTATGCCCGGCCTCATCCTTCGCCTCCGTGGGATGTTGCAGGGAACGTGCCAAGGAGTAAGCCCAGTAATAGTATTGCAAGGCCATGTCCACCTTGGCTTTCTCCAACGCCCCGTCGGCAATGGCCACCATGTCGCGTATCTTTTCTATGCGCTTCTCGTAAATCTTGTCTAACTCCGAACGCAACATATAACGCCGCACGGTAACTTCCGGTTCTTCCCCCTCCGTCCATTTCTCCACATTGGTCAGGGCAGAGGAAGAATAAGTGCTCACGCAATTCCTCACGTAAGTCTTGTGGTCGATATTCCCGTTGGCCTGGGTCTCGTCGGTCTGCGACTGGAAATCGCTCGACACATGCACCGCAATCATCTGCACCAAGTCGTTCAGTGCGGCCTTGTCGGCCTCAGCCTCCGTCTTCCCCGTGCCGGAACCATAATAATATTCACCGGATGTACGGATATAGTCCCAGTTTTGGGCTTTCAGGACAGGACAAAGCACCAACAAGAGCAGCCATAGGTTTATTATTCGTCGTTTCATCAGACTATGTCATTATTTTACAAGAACCGGACGGATTGGCATCCGGTAATATTTGTAATTATTATCTATGTATTTGGTAGTGGAAGTTAATTTCAACGCATTGCCATATGAACCACTGTACTCCGTAGAAGTCCAATAGTAGCCAGAAGAAGTAGATACTCCATTAGGAACTCTAGAACCTGTCTCATAATCATAAAAAGGCAAATAGATAGAATTACCATTCTCCGCCGTTACCGTATACCCGTAAACTTTCCTTTCAGAATCATAAGCATACGTCCATGTACAATTATCTCTTAATTCCTCCCATTGCTCTTTCGTCGGTATCTGCCAACGCTCGTTCCAAAGGTTCGTGGCAATATCGTAAGCCGGATTTCCTACTATTTCATGTACATCATTGTTATAACTGCTACTGGTAGAAGTATTCGTGCCATACGCATCCCCCCACGAAGTGTAGATTCCATCGTCATATGGGTTCGAGGCACCCACATTCATTGAAGCCCAACGCACGCTAAGCCCCAAATCCACGGCCTCTTCGGGATAATAATAAACAGAGGTCCATCCCTTGTTCTCCACTTGGGACGGCATCACCATGTAACCGCTCTCGCCAGCCATGAACTTGGTCGGATCGAAGGTCTTGGTATACTTATAATAAAGGTCGTCCAGTGTAATCACGTGGGTCTCATCCAACGAACAATATATATAAGGTGTATAGCCATCGGACTCAAACTGTGTGCTTATCTCTTCCGCAGATGTCGTAAACACATTGTCCGTCAGGCTGAACGATGTGTTGTACACCACTCCTGAAACCGTGACCGTCTTATCCTTCTCCCCTTTGATGTGCATACGGGCAGTCTTCGGAGCCAAAACCGCACTTACGAACAGTTCACTGTCATCCACGATATAAGTCGCAGCCTCATCCACATAAGCACAGCTCATCGGAGTCATGGTCACATGATAGTTGTCCGTGGCCGTGGCATTGACAAAGTAAAAAGCCTCGCATTTCAAAGTGCTGCCAGTAGACAAGTTACCGTAGTAACTGATGTTCCACAGCGACGACGAGGCATTGTAAACCGCCTTGCCGCACACCACCGTTTTCTCATCGGCCTGATAGAAACGCAGGTAGATGACATCCCCCTCGTTCCATTCCGTTGAAGTCTCACGCTTCGGGGTGTAGGACTGCAAGCCGCCCGTCAAGTGCATGACCGCCGTATGTTCCGTCTCCTCCGTCGCTCCCGGCTGCCCCATGAGTTCCTCGGTGTCGTTGCTGCACGATACCCCTGCCATCAAGGCCGTTCCTACGGCCACAAGCCCAAAGAGTTGGCTTATCCTTTTCTTCATTGTTTTCATTTTATCTTCTGTTTTTTCGTTCTTGATTCTTATTTTATGCCTTACGGCTTATTGTTCCAAGTTCTGGTCCGTGCCGTAGTCGTCACGGCTGATTTCACCCGATGTGCCGGGCGCGGGCGACAAGTCCTTGTCCTCGCCATAGTCCGACCGAATGATGAGGGCACCGTCCTTATAAGTCACGTCCAGACGGACATCCTCGCCGTAGTCGTCACGCACGAACTGAGTGTTCTTGGAATACTGCGTCACCACGATGTCCACCATCTTGGCCTCGGATGCCTCGCCGGACAAGCCGGTCAGGTAAAGCGATACGGTGGCTGTACGCTTGTCGTTGCCGCTATACGGTTCGGCAGTAAACATGAGCAGGTTATTGTTCGTTGCCACAACCAACCAATCGGCACCGGAAGATTTTTCCACACGGAACGTCCCGTCGGTAGACACCGTCACAGGGGCAGATGTCCCACCCTTATAGAAGAACGACACGGCCTGTGCATCGGTCTTCAGGTAACGCCCGGCCTGCTTGACGGCCAACTTCACTCCTTGTTTGTTGGCAGGCGTGAATACGATGGTATCTGTCCGGCTTTCCAGACTGGAGTTGTCTTGGGCGGAAATCACCAGTTTGGCATCGCCTTGCCCTTGCGTGGCGGAGAGTGCCAACCATGAGGACTGGTTCTTCACGGCTGCCGTCCATGCCTGATTGGTCGCAATACCTAATTCTATGGTTCCTCCCTTCGAAGGCAAAGAAGCCGACGGTCCCCGGTCGATGGTGAAATAACGTCCTTTCTGCACCACGTTCACATACTGCACGGTGCCGCCCACCGCCACAGAGAGTAACCCCGTACGTTCATTGTCGGTTTCATTGGCCTCTACGGTAACCGTCACTTGCCCGTTGCCATGTCCGGACGACGGGGCGACGGTAATCCATCCGTCTGAAGTCGTAACCGTCCAATCACCATCGGTCGAGATGTCGAGCGTGTTCGACGAGGCCACGTTTTCAAACTGCAATACCGTTTCGAGCGGGCCGAACGACTTGCCTTCCTGCGTCACCCAAAGGGTATCGGCCAAAGAAAGCCCTTGGTTACCCACAACCACACGTCCTTCTCTTTTTGTAGTGTTCGGATTGTCTTCGACATTTATCGTAAGAGTATGCTCCCCGGCCTCGCCGCTCTCCGGCGACACGCTTACCCAAGACGGTTTCTCCAACACGTTCCAGAACGACAGGTTGGTGGACATCGACACAGTCCGCGAAGCTGCACCCGATTCAAAATCAAACCGGCTCTCCGTCATGTCCATATACAAGCCCGACTGCTTCACCGGAATCTCTATCAGGAAATCACCGTCCACATGGAGGTTGACGGCTCCTGAGCGTTCCTCTACTCCACCGTTCTCCGTCACGCTCACCGACAGTTCCACCGTACCCGCCGAGCCGGAGGAAGGACTGACCTGAATCCAAGAATCAGTAGTAGAAGCCGTCCATCCCAAGTCGCAATACAACGTTACCGTTTTCGTGCCCGCCGTATTGCGGAAAGCCAGACTGCTTTCAGACAAGGAATATTCAGGAGATTCCTGGCGGACTTCCAGATAATAGGTATAAATAGTAGGCGAAGAACTTTGCCACTCCTGCCTGTAAGTGTCGAAATAGATATAGCCCACGCGCACGTCCTCGGTGGTGTTCGCCTCCACGGAAAACGTGACCTCGTTGCCCGAAGCCGTAGCCTGAAGCCAATCGACATCGGTGCGCAGGTCGAACTTGGGCGCGTTCGTCTCCACCGTAAAGGTCTCCGACGCAGCGGATGCGGAAACCCGCAACGGGACCTCGCATGACACAGTCAACGACGTGCCCGTATTTCCCTGCTGCTCCGCCCAAATCTGTTGGCTGTAGCGGTAAACCGTCGTATCAATGGCCGACTCCAGACTGAACACCGAATAACGGTAATACGTGGACGGGTTGACATCCGCCCCCACGCTGACGATGGAGAACGTATCCTCCCCGGTTCCTTCCGCCGGGGAGACCTTGAGCCATTCGTCGGCCACGTCCAACCGCCACGGCACGTTCCTGCATTCCACGCCGAACGTGGAAAGCTCCGTCACGGTGTCGGGCAAGTTGAAGCCTAACATATTCGTATATAAGTAATAAGCCTTCGTGGCTGGCACGACACCCACGCCGCCCATGTAAAGTTCGTCATTGCAGGACACCGTCAGCCCCAACAGCGCCAGGCATCCTGACAAATATTTCATAATTCTTTTCTGTTTCATAACCATCTGTGCGTTTTCAAGTCATTAAAAGAAGAAATAGACCCCGACCTTGCAATTGAAGCCCTCGCTCCAGTCCTTCATGGAGGGCAACACGGACGACAACAGCTTATAACCGTCGGCTTCGGCAAGCTTGAAGGCGTATTCCGGCGTCAGGCTGATGCCGAAATGCGACGTACAGGCCGCTTCAAGGCGCACCCCAACCGTACCCGATAAGGCATACACCGAAGTCTCTTTGTTCCCCGACACGCCCACATAAGTGCAACCGATTTGGGGGGTAACGCGGAAACGTGTACCCAATATGAAGCCGTAACCGAACTTGCCGCCCGCAACGGTCTTTACCTCAAGTTCCTCTTCCGCCCAATGGGCCGCCCCCTCCGTATCATTTCCCGTGGAGTTCCAATAGACCGTCTCCTTGCCAAAACCTTTCATGTAGAAAGCCTCTATATTCACATTCCCGGCATAGAAGCCCATCGTGCCGCCCACGGCCGTAAGTGTCCCGAACTGCCCGTCCGCACCGAAATAGAATGTGTTTTTCTTCATCAACTGGCGCGCCATCTTGAAATGCACCGTGGGGTTAGCCACGTCGATGTACATCTTGCGGTGGAAAGGACGGTAACCGTAGTACCTGGCCCGGATGTCATAAGTGCCCGAAGCCATCTCCTTCGTGAACGGGGTGCTGCCTTCGAGCGTGCCGTCTATCAGCACTCCGGCACCGCTCGGCGTACTGGAGAACGAAATCTTTGCCGTGGAACTTAATTCCACATTCAGCGTCTCTTCCTTGCCTTCCACGATGTTCACCTCGCGCACCTCCGGCTTCCGGTTTGTCATGGACACCTCCACCTTATGCGGACCGATAAGCAGGTTCTTGATGTTTTTCGGGGTCACGCCATACTTTTCCCCGTCAATGCCGTAATCTTTCCCGTCAATCTTGATTTGTGCGCCCAACGGGTTGGAATTGACCGACAAGAAACCTGTAATGGGCACAGGAGGATCGAGGGCGATGGTACTGGCTACGTCCACTTCCACTGTGATTTTTTTAAAAGTCGGGCGGTGGTTGGCCTTGCGGCATTCCACCTGATAAGTACCTGCCTTTAAAGGGCCGGCCCAACGGCCTTTCCCTTTGCGTATGCCATCCACATAAATTTCCGCATCCCCTTCTACGGTCAGTGTCGTTTCGGCAAAGTCGGATTCCATTTCAGGCCGGATGACCGTAGTCTTCCCCTGCTCGATGGTAAACGTCTCGGTATGACTCTTATAAAGGTCTTTCACCAACAACAGTTCGTATGTACCGCAATCCCATTTGGTATCGCTTTTATAAGGCACCGTGCCCACTTCCTCGTTGTTGACAAAGACTTTCGCCCCAGAAGCGTTGCCGGGATCTTGTACCTCAAGGTAACCGAAGTTTGGAATCAACTTCACTTTTTCCACATAGGTACTGTCCGAAGTGGTGAGCTTCACCCTCCCTTTCGACACATTATAGTTGGGTGCCTTAATCTCATACACATACGTACCGAACTCCTTATTCCAAGCCTTACTTCCCGTAGCATCCGTATAGGAAGTCTCCGAGGAAGCCTCCTCGCCCTCACGTTTCAGAGTGACCACGGCACCTGAAAGGCCAGGCTCCAACTGTATCCTTAGGAATTGTTTTTTCAAGGACGGCTTCACGTAAGTCTCTAATTGTTCAAAAGTAATTTTCATGACATACGTCGCTCCTTCTTTGAGGGTCGTCTTCAAGTCCCACTTCTTGATAGGAGCATACTCTTCACGGTTAATGGTCACCGTACGTGCGTTCTTCTGCACATAAATCCACAGTTCGTCGCCATGCACTTCCGTGAAATGTTTCATGTTCCCGAAATTGAACGTGAAAGCCTCGGGATTGTCAATTTTCACCGCAGGGTCGGCCGACATAAACTTGATGATGGCATACCATGACCCACTCCTGTCTCGTTTACCATAAGGCTCAGACATAGCCGTAGTGGCCTGTTGGTCTTGGTAGAACTCCGTGATAGAGAACTCGTTCAAGCGTTCCGACTGGGCATAGGCCGCCATTATCCCCCAGCAAAGCAACAAGCAGAGTGTCCACTTCCTTTTTAAACTTTGTTGTGACATTTTCTTAATCTACCTGCCATTTGCCGCACCGGGTTTTCAGACATGCCGGAGGGCAAAAGCATTCTTTTCGCCATATCTGCCGACTCTCCCCGCAAATCAATCCAGTTAGTACATCATTATATACGAAAAAAAGCGTGAGAGTCTGTACCCGTTACTCATCCCGCTTATCAAGGCTCTCGCATTGCCCAGTCTGGTAGAACGAGCAACGCAGAAGCCCACGCCGATATGTATACAATTCCCCCACACCCGGCACATACACCTTTATTAATAATAAGGTGAATATACCAAATATAAGGGGATGCGTATAAAACACATCCCGAGGACATCTACTGTTGCCTTATCTTGACCAAACTGTGAACTTGCGAGATTCTGATAAGCCCAAGACAAGACGCATGTAAACGCCTTTTCCCAATATATAGTGCTCCGGCTCGCCCAAGACCCGCCGTCAGTTCCGAGCACAACCTCTTTCCTTCAGGCCCGGCGTAAGCTTTTCCCATCCTTATCACGGCACTGGAACCATCCGTCCTCGCCATGAAAAATAGGAACGCAGGAGTACAAGGGCAAAAATACTAAAGAAGGTTGAAAGAAACAAATAAATCTTCAAGATATTCTCGGTATAACAGGCAAAATCCTTTTTCTTATGTATATAAGCCCCTCCTGACTCCCGTCCGCAGTGCTCCTTTGTAACCGGAAAGACATCCTCCGGCAAACCCCAATCCGTTTTTGACATTTTGTCATTTTCATCCGAAATGCGGCGCGTAATCCGGGAAAAATCCGCCGTGGAAGATTTCAAGCGATTCTCGCGCCGTCAGGGAAATCCGGAAAGAAAGTCGTTTCCCGTTTCGGTTGCCATTTCGTTTCCCACCTCCCCGCACCATGCGGAAGAAACTCCCGGGCGCGTCATCCTTGCAAACATTTTCCTTTCTTTCTGCCATTCCATTCAGGTACGTCTTTTCTCTACAAATAGAGATTTACAAGGTGCTTAAAGCCTTTCCATCCGCCGCCGGACGGGCATTTCTGGCCCAAAATATCGACAACTCCCCACCGCCTTGCGCCAAACGATAAATCTCTTTCAGCCAAACGATTTTCAGTTCGGCTGAGATTAAAAACCGGAAATGCGCAATAGAAGCAGAAGAATGAAGTTTATGTGAAAAACAGACCGTTCCATGAGCCGACAAAACTTCCGGAAGCCATAAAACGACAAGGATAAAATTGACAAAAAGCAAGCAAAAACCCCGTTGATTCGCCCCATGATTAAGGCATAATCCGTATCTTTGCGGTACAAAATGACAACCCCATAAATATGACGTTCACTCCATATATCCTTTTAGCATGCTTTTTAGCCGGAAGTGCCGTCTGTGCCCAAACTCCGGGACGGACGGCGCAAGCCATGGAACGGTCGGGTTTCGTGGATGTCCGCAGTATGGACAGCACGATACGCGTGAGCCTGATGTACGCACGGGCGGACAACTTCACGGGACGGGTGCTTTACACCGACCTGCATGAAGCTTACCTGCACCCGAAAGCCGCACGAGCCCTGGCCAAAGCCCAAAAAATCCTGAAAGCCTCCCACCCTGAACTGAGCCTGAAGGTGTACGATGCAGCCCGCCCGATGCACATCCAGCAAAAAATGTGGAACGTAGTGGCCGGAACACCGAAGAATATCTACGTGAGCAATCCCAAAAACGGCGGGGGATTGCATAATTACGGTATGGCCGTGGATCTCACGCTCTGCGACGCGAAAGGCGACACGCTGCCCATGGGCACGAAAATAGATTACTTAGGCAAATTGGCCCATATCGACAACGAGGCGGAAATGGTAAAGCTGGGCAAACTCACGCCGGAAGCCCGGCGCAACCGCGAACTGCTGCGCCGGGTCATGCGCCAAGCCGGGTTCAAAGCCCTGCGCACGGAATGGTGGCATTTCAATTTCATCACGCGCGCTGAAGCCAAAGCGCATTATAAACCCATCCCATAAAACACATGCTGGACGAAAAGACACAAGACTTCATCCGGACACACCGGGAGGAGGACGTACGCCGACTGGCCCTGAAACCGGCCCCGGAGAACGTGGACCTGCGCATGGCCTTGCAACAAATCGAGGGTTGGCAGACGGCAAGGCGCAAACTCCCCTCATGGACGGAACGAGACGGGATACTGTATCCGCCCCGTCTCCCGATGGAACAATGTTCTTCGGAACAGACGGCAAGGTACAAACAAGCCCTCGTAAAACGCTTGTTAGACAAGGACGGTACGGAAGCTCCCCATACCCTGATGGACCTGACCGGAGGTTTCGGCATCGATTTCAGTTTTCTGGCTCCACTGTTCGACCGGGCTGTCTACATGGAACGCCAACCGGAATTGTGCCGTATCGCAGCACATAACTTCAAAACGTTGGGACTGGCACAAGCGGAAATCCGGGAAACCGACTCTTCCCTTTCGCCGGACGAATGGCCCGACGCCGCCTGTTGCTTCGTCGACCCGGCACGACGCGACACCGTCGGGCGCAAGACGGTGGCCATAGAAGACTGCGAGCCGGATTTATCCATCCTTCAAGAAGCCATCCGCCGCAAGGCGGCTTTCAGCCTCATCAAGCTCTCCCCCATGCTGGACATCCGGACGGCCCTGCGCACCTTGGCACACGTGGCCGAAGTCCATGCCGTCAGCGTACAAGGGGAATGCAAGGAACTGCTGTTGGTCATGACACGGCAAAAGACGGAAAAGACGGCGTGCCATTGCGTCAACCTCGGCACGGAAGACCCCACCTTCACGTTCACCTTGACTGAAGAGGAGGAGGCCGCATGCACTTATTCGGACACGCCGGGCCGATTTCTCTACGAACCGAATGCTTCCGTGATGAAGTGCGGCGGATTCCGCAGCCTGGCCACACGTTACGGCCTGCGGAAACTGCATCCCAATTCCCATTTATACACCTCAGACCATTCCTGCAAGGATTTTCCCGGGCGGACGTTTGCCATAGAGGATTGTTGCGGGTTCGGCAAAAAGGAACTGAAAGGACTTTTAAACGGCCTCGGACAAGCCAATCTGACCGTCCGCAACTTTCCGGACACCGTAGCCGGACTCCGCAAACGCCTCAAACTGAAAGAGGGAGGCAACGCTTACCTCTTCGCCACGACGTTGGCCGACGGACGGCATGTGTTGCTCCGGTGCCGGAAAGCGGAACCCCAATAAAAAAGGCCGGCTTCACAGCCGACCCCTTCCTCATGAAAAAAATTACTCTGTTACTTTACCCTGTAACGGGTCTCTTCCAATCTGTATTTCTTCGTCTTCACTTGTTCCTTCTTCACGCCCTCACCCGTGACTTTTACGATAGCTACACGGTTCTTGTCGTTCTCGGCAAACGGTTGCACAGTGTCGCCCTTATATTCGGAAGTAATGACAGATCGGCTCACACCGGCCTTCACTAATGCCGCAACGACTTTCTCCGCCCGTTCCTTGGAATATTGCATATTCAACTCCGGCGTTCCCGTGGCTTTATCTGCATAAGCGGTTACCTGCACGCTGCAATTCTTATGCGCCTTGACGAAATCGGCTATCTTCTGAATCTTTGAAGCTGGATCCGGTTCGCTCAAACGGATTTTATAGTAAATATTGTCCTCATAAGTGACTTTTTCGGGCACGTCCCTATACGTGATGTCGTCATACCAAACGGTATCCGTACGCGTAGCCCATTCCTCTGCCACCGGAACCGGCTCTTCCGCCATCTTTTCGGTCTTCTTCTGCCCGAACTTGAAAATCAGACCTAAAGAAGCTGTGGCAGCCCAGTCATTTCGGTCGGTCGTTTTAGAATTGATACGGTCGGCTCTGTTATTAGCGGCCAATTCCAGATTCAGTCCGAAATGTTTGGCGATATTGAAATCGAGCTGCATTCCCAACCGCACATTATGCGAAAGCCTACGGTCCTGCCATGCCATCGGATAGTTTTCGGCTGCTTTGGCAGCCAACGCGTGGAAATCGTCATTGTCCCATGCGCCTGCCAATCCTACACCTCCAAGAAGAATAAGATTAAAGACACGATCTTTATCGCTACGGAACATGTTGGTCACGTTCAACAGCAAGTCCGCACTACCCGTCACCGTATTGAAATCGTAAGTTTCATTCAAAGACTTGATGCCGCCTTTGTTCTCATAACCGCTCACATGCAAACGTGCCCCGATGACCGGATTGAAATAAGCACCGAACGAAACGCCGTAACTCGGTGTGATCAACTTGCTGAAATCATAATGAGTAAAAGACACTTGCGCGCCCCCGTTCAACCCGAAGAACATGTGCGGATACGGACGATAATCTTTCTCACTGTTTCCTTCTCCGGCATAAGCCACTCCCGTGCCTATGGCCATAGCCATAACCGCGAGCATACATCTTATCTTTCTCATCAGTCTATATTTTTATGATTCAACTTGGATTAAGTTCACAAATATAAGATAAATACGAGAAGCTAACAATCTTTTTTAACTTTTTCTTAAAAAAAAGGGAGGATAAGCGAAAAGCGGAGCATTTTACTCAACTGTTAATAAAAAAAAGGCTATATTTGCACGTTTGCGCATCGCCGCAATTTATTGACCATTTTACATATATGACATGTCTGCTGTAACCATTAAAAAAATATCGACTCGCCGTGAGTTGAAAGCGTTCATACGCTTCAACTACGAACTGTACAAGGACTGTCCGTACGCCGTGCCCGACTTTTTGGAAGACACGCTCGACACGTTCAACCCGCAGAAAAACGCAGCCTTCGATTTCTGCGACGTGGATTATTTCCTGGCTCTGCGCGAAGGAAAAATCGTGGGGCGCGTGGCTGCCATCATCAACCATAAGGCCAATCAGACATGGGGGACGAACAACGCCCGCTTCGGTTGGATCGACTTCACGGACGACCCGGAAGTGAGCCGCGCCCTGATGGACACGGTGGAAGCTTGGGGACGTGCCCACGGATGCGACAAGCTGGTAGGGCCTTTAGGGTTTACGGACATGGATCCGGAAGGCATGCTCACCGGCGGCTATGACCAGTTGAGCACGATGTCCACCACGTATAACTACCCTTATTACCCGACACACATGGAACGTTTGGGTTATACGAAAGAAGTGGATTGGGTGGAGCGCAAGATACGCGTACCCGACCGCGATCATCAGGCACACATGGACAAATATTTCCGCGTGGCGGAAATGAGCGCCAAACGCTACAACCTTCACGTACGCAAATTCAAAAGCGCCCGCGAAATACGCCGAGGAGGATGGGGACCCAAGATTTTCAACGTAGTCAACAAAGCATACGCCCCACTGTACGGTTATTCCGAAATGAACGAGCGGCAGATCGCCCAATACGTCAACACTTACCTTCCGCTCGTAGACATGCGGCTGGTCACGGTCGTAGAAGATGCCGAAGGACGCATCATAGCCATGGGGGTGGGTATGCCTTCCCTCTCGCATGCTTTACAGAAAGCCAAGAGCCGCCTGTTCCCCTTCGGTTGGTACCATTTGGTCAAGGCGCTGTTCTTCAAGCATTCGGACATCATAGATTTGTTGCTCGTGGCCGTCCTTCCGGAATATCAGAACAAAGGGGTCAATGCCATGCTCTTCGCCGACCTCATCCCCATTTGCCAGCAGATGGGCTTTAAGTTCGGCGAAACGCATCCGCAACTGGAGACCAACGAAAAAAGCCAGGGGCAATGGGCTTACTTAGACGCAGAGGTACATAAACACAGACGTTGCTATCAGAAGTCACTTAAATAGAAACACACTATGGCAGAAGAAGAGAAACCAAACGAAGCACCGATACTTACCGAATATACCGAAGACCACATCCGCCACTTGTCGGACATGGAACATATCCGTACCCGTCCGGGCATGTACATCGGAAAGCTGGGCGACGGTTCTCATGCCGAAGACGGTATCTACGTGCTTTTGAAGGAAGTGATAGACAACAGCATCGACGAGTTTAAAATGAACGCCGGCCGACGGATAGAAATCACCGTAGAGGACAATTTGCGGGTCAGCGTACGCGACTATGGCCGCGGTATTCCTTTGGGCAAACTCATCGAAGCGGTGAGCATGCTCAACACGGGCGGCAAATACGACTCCAAGGCATTCAAGAAGAGCGTGGGACTGAACGGAGTGGGTGTAAAAGCGGTCAACGCGCTCAGCTCGCACTTCGAAGTGCGAAGCCATCGCGACGGCGAAATGCGCCGGGCCACTTTCGAACGCGGAATCCTGACCGGCGAATCAACGGAACCGACAGCCGACGAAAACGGAACTTTCATCTATTTCGAACCGGACAGTGCTTTGTTCAAGAACTATACGTTCCGTACCGAATTCATCGAAACGATGCTGCGCAACTATACGTACCTGAACACGGGACTGACCATCATGTTCAACGGACGCCGCATCCATTCCCGCAACGGTCTGGTAGACCTGTTGAACGACAATATGACCAACGACGGGCTCTATCCTATCATCCACCTGAAAGGAGAAGACATAGAAATAGCCTTTACCCACACGGGACAATACGGGGAGGAATATTATTCGTTCGTCAACGGACAGCATACGACCCAAGGGGGCACGCACCAAAGTGCCTTCAAGAAACACATTGCCGAGACCATCAAAGATTTCTCGGGCAAGAACTTCGATTACGGCGACATCCGTAACGGACTGGTGGCGGCCATCGCCATCAACATCGAAGAACCGCTCTTCGAAAGCCAGACGAAAATCAAATTAGGGTCGCTGACCACCATACCCGACGGTGGAATCAGCATAGACAAGTTCGTGGGCGACTTCGTCAAAGAACAGGTGGACAACTATCTGCACAAGAATACGGACATCGCCGACATCATCATACAGAAAATCACCGAAAACGAAAAGGAACGTAAAGCCATCGCCGGCGTGACGAAACTGGCACGCGAACGGGCCAAAAAGGCCAATCTGCACAACCGCAAGCTACGCGACTGCCGCATCCACCTGAACGATGCCAAAGGCGACTTGAAGGAGGATAGCAGCATCTTCATCACCGAAGGCGACTCGGCCAGCGGCAGTATCACCAAGAGCCGCGACGTGACGACCCAAGCGGTATTCAGTCTGCGCGGCAAGCCGTTGAACTGTTTCGGCCTCACGAAGAAGGTGGTGTACGAAAACGAGGAGTTCAACCTCCTGCAAGCCGCCCTGAACATCGAAGACGGACTGGACGGACTACGCTATAACAAAGTCATCGTGGCTACCGATGCCGACGTGGACGGCATGCACATCCGCCTGCTGATGATTACTTTCTTTCTCCAGTTTTTCCCCGAACTCATTAAGAAAGGACACGTATATATTCTCCAGACGCCCCTCTTCCGCGTACGCAACCGCAAAAACAAAATCGGCAAGCAAAAGCTGAAGGAACTGGAAGAAGAAACCAAGGCTGCCAAATCGGACTTCATCACCCGCTATTGCTATTCCGACGAGGAGCGTGTAGCGGCCATCGAAGCCTTAGGTCCCGACCCGGAAATCACCCGTTTCAAAGGGCTTGGGGAAATCTCTCCCGACGAATTCAAACACTTCATCGGTCCGGATATCCGTCTGGAACAAGTGTCGTTGCATAAGAGCGACCAAGTGAAAGAGTTATTGGAATATTACATGGGCAAGAATACCATGGAACGACAAAACTTCATTATCAACAATCTGGTCATTGAGGAAGACCGTGCGGAAGAAGACGAAACCGCAGAAACCGCTATATAAAGATTCATCAATGGAAAAAATAGCCATATTCCCCGGTAGTTTCGATCCCTTTACCAAAGGACACGAATCTCTGCTACGACGGGGACTTACGCTCTTCGACCGCATCATTATCGGCGTGGGCATCAATGAATACAAGCGTATGGAACAAAGTACGGAAAAGCGCATTGCCGCCCTGCGTAAACTTTTTGCCGGGGACGAACGCATCCAGGTGGAGGGCTACTCGGACCTGACCGTAGATTTCGCAGCCCGCCATCACGCCCGCTTCATCCTGCGCGGCATACGCTCCATCAAGGATTATGAATATGAAATGAACATAGCCGACCTGAACCGTCGGTTGACAGGCGTGGAGACTATTATCTTGTTCACAGAACCGGAATGGGCGTTCATCAGTTCCACGATGGTGAAGGAACTTATGCACTTCGGGAAGGACATATCACCTTATATCCCGGAGGGACTCGAATATGAATAAACAACAATTCAGCACAAACATCATGAAAAAAACTCTTTGGGCAGCCTTGCTCTTCTGCCTTCCGTGGACGGCTCCGGCGCAACGGAAAGGAAACATGTCGGAAATGGAACAGTCCATGCGTAAACTCTCCATGGCCCAGTTGGCCATCAGCAGCCTATACGTGGACAGCGTGGACGAAGTGAAACTGACGGAGGATGCCATCAACGGGATGCTCTCCAAACTGGATCCGCACTCCTCTTACACCAACGCCGAGGAAACCAAGAAGATGAACGAACCGTTGCAAGGTAATTTCGACGGTATCGGCGTACAATTCAACATGTTGGAAGATACGCTTGTCGTCATTCAGCCCGTGGCCAAAGGACCGTCGGAAAAGGTGGGCATCCTGGCCGGCGACCGTATCGTCAGCGTGAACGACACAGCCATTGCCGGTGTGAAGATGAGCCGTGAGGAAATCATGCGCAGGTTGCGTGGCCCGAGAGATACAAAAGTAAAATTAGGTGTGGTGCGGAACGGTATCAAAGACCGATTGGAATTCATCGTCACGAGGGACAAGATTCCTGTATCTACCGTAGATGCGGCTTTCATGGTAACCCCCACCGTGGGACTTATCCGTCTGTCCAGTTTCGGTAGCACGAGCCATGATGAAGTGAAGAAAGCCATCAAGGACTTGCAAGACCAAGGCATGAAGGACTTGATACTGGATTTGCAGCAGAACGGCGGCGGATATATGGATGCCGCGACGGGTATAGCCAGTGAGTTCCTGCCCAAAAACGATTTGATTGTCTACACCAAAGGATTACGCACTCCCTATAAAGAATTCCGCGCCCAAGGCCCGGGATTGTTCCGCGAAGGAAGAATCATCGTATTGGTGGATGAATATTCGGCCTCGGCCTCCGAAATCGTCACGGGAGCCATCCAAGACCAAGACCGTGGCCTGGTGGTAGGTCGCCGCACGTTTGGCAAAGGTCTGGTACAAAAACCTTTCGTCTTGCCCGACGGCTCTATGATCCGGCTGACCGTGGCACGTTATTATACCCCGAGCGGACGCTGCATCCAAAAGCCCTACACCATGGGGGATAAGATGAAGTATAACATGGACGTCATCGAACGTTACAACCATGGCGAACTGACCAACGCAGACAGCATCCACTTCCCCGACTCCTTAAAATATAAGACTTTGCGCAAAGGCCGTACCGTCTATGGAGGAGGAGGCATCATGCCGGACTATTTCATACCGTTGGATACGACACGATACACCAAGTTCCATCGCGAACTGACGGCCAAAGGTGCCATCGTCAACGCCGACCTCAAGTTTATTGATAAATACCGTAAGAAGATCCGGCGCGAATACGCTTCATTCGACAAATTCAAAACCCGTTTTGAAACACCCCAGGAACTCATCGACCTGGTGCTCGCAGAAGGTGAAAAAGTCGGCGTGAAGCCCAAAGACGAGGAAGAACTGCAAAAGACATTACCGGAACTGAAACTTCAGATGAAAGCTTTGATTGCACGGGACATCTGGGATATGTCGGAATACTTCGCCGTCATGTACGAAGAGAATCCATTCGTGAAAAAGGCTATCGAACTGCTTGAACGATAATACCCGACAAAAGAGTTTTGTAAAAAAGGGCTTTCATCTTTCAGGTTGTATGATAAGTCCTTCATAATATTAACATTACAGGCTGAAGGATGCTTCAGGTATCCTTCAGCCATGCTTCATTTCGTTTGGCGCAGAACGAAAAATCATTCGACTGAGATTGGAAAATCGTTCGGCTGAGAACTTTTTAACGCTTCCCGCCATGAAAGGAAGCTGAAAAATGCCTGCAACATCGTTCATCCCATAATCCATTATATGACAGGACGTTGACATGCGACCTGAAAGATGAAAGACCTTTTTTACAAAACTCTTGGAGGGGGGAGAATGCCGACACACAGGAGGAGCAAATGCAATAAAAGCCCCCACAAAAGGCTTGCAAACGCAGCTTCTTGCGGAGGCTAATCTTTGTCCCGTCACAAGGGACACCTTATCAAAACTTCACCGAAACTTTCTTTCCATTATAAGATACGGACTTTTGC